>JGI24021J15306_10008468_pt1 | contig 12657 bp, 4 predicted proteins | sample Ectturendosymbi1_FD_15306 | JGI IMG/M metagenome (IMG submission 15306) | reverse complement strand
CGCTGGATTCGCTGCGTGGCAGAAACGTCGTGAACGCGAAAAACGCTTCTTCTGCGAAGTCCTTGAAACTAGGGTTTTCGTTCAAAAAAGCATCGCGAATACGAGATATTTAGCCACGACGCATTTCGCTGCGGTTTTATTTTAACCGTCATCGGTTCGATCGAGACCCGGATGTAAGACTTTCCGGAAAACTATTCCCGTTTGTGACGTGACAATCCCAATTATGCGACACTCCTTTCCGAAAACCCAACGTTTTTTCCACTCGACTGTCGAGGGTACTTTTTGCGATCTTCAACTCTGGTGCTGTTGTAGGAAAAGGTTNGGCAACACGTCGTCGTCAAAGAAGCTCCCTCCTTCGAAGGGCGAGGCCAGCCCGAAAGGCTCCCCCAAACCGGGGACTCCGGCTTTCGGCAATGCAGGTGAACGGAGAATCTTGTAATGTTTCAGTGGTGGACGCGCGGAGCTTCCCGCGCGTAGTTACTTCGCGACCCAAGGGGTATTGGTCGAAAAACCAGCAAAGCAGCTGCTCGATTCACACCCACATGCTCCTCCGCCGTGGGTTGATTTTTTTCGGTCACAGACTGAATTTGTTTCGAAATGACCGAAAAAAAGTTAAGCCAATTTCGGTCACGATGTCTGAAAATGTAGTCTAGTGAATACTGTTGCAAGACAACGAGCTTTAATACCATCACGGGACAAGTGACCGAAATGTCTCAGCAAAAAGAGAACCAGCTTCCGTCTGAAAGACGCCTGAGCTGCATTTCGCAGTCACGTCTGCATGTCTTCGTCACACGCCCGTCTCACTTAAAGTCACGAAAGGTCAATTTAAACGTGCAGGTACCGTGTCGAGCGTGACGTCATCGGCCTCTTTGCTGAAGCATATCTTAAAGAGAAAGCGCGACGATCCGAATGCCAGCGATCAGGATGAAGAGGAAGATGCAGTAACCGCTGCTATCTCAGGTAGATAACTATGGATTAGAATTAAGTTGGTGTAGAGAGAAATTTGATTAGTGCGAACCTGCTTTTAAAACAGTGTTGATCTAATTTAACCCAACTCAAAATAACACCATATTTTTTCATAATGAAAATACCTGTAAAACATGCTTTTGTCGACTGTGTACGTCACAATCAATAGTAGTTAAGCGTTAAAAGAAAGTCTCAACAGCTACTTGTGCAATATCACTAGTATATTAGTCATCTCAAGTGGTAAGATGTGGCATTGAGTTAACGAACAATATTGAGAATTCACTTCTAAATTTTGCGAACGTCATTTTAACGTGTAAACTCCTGGCTACTCTCATGTTTGAATCATGCACTCTAACACAGGTATCACATTAACGAGCATTGTCAATCAGCACTTTAATGAAGCTGCATTGACAGTGAGTTTGTCTCCTAACAGTGCAATTGTCAATTTTTATATTTAATCATACAAATCATGTTGTCCTAACACTTATCAGACAATGCTGCAAAGCCAACTTTACAAAGGCACAAGCCTTTGGTGAGATCTTCTTTTTGGAACACATATCACTTCCATTTAAGCTCCAAAGTACACTTGATAAACTGTTTCACAAGTCTTTCTCATTTGATGGGTTGGGAGGCTCAGACAATAACCATTGCAAATTTCCAATACTCCTAATCTCAGCATGTTGTCAGCATTGCACACACTTTCTGTGAGGATAAACCTATGTTGATATATGTCACACACAACTTTTCAGTTCCTGCAAATCAGGGAAATCTTGTTTTTTTTCCGGAAGTAAATTTTAAGTCTACAATGTCTGAATATTAATATTATATAAACATTCAGCAAGGCGAACGTTAATTTCAAAATAAGGAATATCAGAATAGCTGTACTTCTAGAGTTCTTAATGAATCCAACTTAAAATGGTATCCAATGAAATGCAATAGCTCAACTTTGCAGTGAAACCGCTTTTTGTATTCATAATAATGTAAAAATTTAAAAAACGTTAACGGGTTTTAATAGTGCTTTTTTAAAGAAACAGGCTCCCAAGTGATTTTGTTGCTTCAACAGTTATTAAATTATTATAAGAAACTGCATCAGTCGACAAATCACTCGTTGTGTTGTAAACAGGCTTAACCGGATACGACGTTCGTAAGTTTTTCCTGGAAAGTGTTGTTGACCCTCCGATCGTAGTGCTGCGTCAGGTCTACTGGAAGCGCTTCTTTGCAGATGTCGTTTAACTGCGACGTTCACTTTGCAGATCACGATTTGACCGACGATGATAAATTGCTGCAAAGCATGGTGACCTTTCTGAGCAGCGACTGCAATGTGAGTATCTTACGCCGTCCCCAAAGACAAGTGTGACCTTTTGCGAACTTATCAGATCTAAGTGGGTTCTGAAGGAAGGAATATCGTAAAAGTTCTGAAGGAAAATCGTAAATCGATATCGACGGATTTTTCCAAAAGGCAAAGTCGGCACGTTTTTTCAAAATCACCTACACCAGGCAATTTATCTGGACCCGTTTTGTCGCTCTGTGCACGCCCGAGATCTTGCAGCGATCACAACCGTTCGTAACGAGCGCGCAGATCTGCTGGTGTTGTTGCGCCAGAGGTTTCGAGGCATTACATTTGAGAATCAGGTGGTTTTAAATTACAACCTTCACAGTTGCACTTGTTAATGTGGTTCTGGTTGCGGCAGTGCTCCAAACATTATCCAAGGATTGTTGTCAAACAGTTTTCCCCCTGGACTAAAAGTTTTGATTCGGACCGTCGAAATACGTTTGAATTTGACTTTAACACATGAAGACCTTTCTTGGAGGTAACACAAACCAATAACAATTTTTTTGTGTGAGACCTCCATAAAGAGATAAGCTGTTCATCATATTTGAGTTTTTGGGATGCAAAATTTTCAGGAAAGTTTGAAGAAATCCGGGCATAAATCCTTCGCACCCCCAAAAATTTGCCTGCCGCAGCACCCATGCCCTGACTTGAACAAAGCAGAGAGAAATGTTTGTCATTCCAGCCGAGGGTGATGGCGTTTTGCGAGCTGCCGACAATTTTCACGATATGTCAAAAAGAGCTGCGCTGTTTCTGTTGCTTCATTATTTTATGTCAATTGCTTCAGTCATCTGCCTTACATTTCAGAAAGTCATTGCGAAAACAATGAAGCAACAGAAACAGCCGAAGCAATTGCTTCATTATTTAATGACAATTGCTTCATGATTTCATGACAGTTGCTTCATTATTTCGTGACAATTGCTTCATTATTTCGTGTCAAAAACAGTGCGAAGCGACAACGGAGCAAATCATGTCGAAGTTCGAAACCCGAGTGGCCGTCGGTCAGGCGCCGAGGTTCAAGTCGATGCTGAACCGAATCTGCGAGAAACGTTCGAGCGGCAGCGAACAAACGATCTGGTCGCTGAAACCGGAATTTCGTGACTGATTCATCATGTTGCTCTTCGAATCAACTGCTGCTAGGCAACGCGCGTTGTTGCCACGCGCAATTTCCGACAGTGCTGCTGTTTAAGCGTCGTTGAAGTCTCGTGGCTTTGCCTTCTCGTTGCTTGCTCGTGTTTACGATGCCGATGACGTCACGCTGCTGACGTCATGGCGCGGATTTCATGCTGGCCCGGTTATTCCACCATCGAAACCACTCCGCTGTCAATGTGCAGCGCATTTCAAAGCTGCCTGAGATGTTAACTGTTGCTTCTCTCTAAGCGCGAGGCGACTGTGCGCTGCACAAGCTTTTGTTGCTGAGATCAGGGATTCCCAACCTGGGGTACATGTACCCCTAGGGGTACATTTGCCTATCTGAATGGGTACATTTGAGGTTAGCAATAGAAGGGTAAAATATTTGTATATTGTTTATTTCCATATATTTGTACATATACCAGTGAATATTATTTTCAAAAATCATGATCAGCTTGATGTTGAATACATCTATAGTTTTAGGGGTACTTGCTCGTCTGTCAAAATGCTGAAGGGGTACATGGTCAGAGAAGGGTTGGGCACCCCCCTGGCCTAGATCGGTGGATTGTGACACATTTTGACTCCAGTAACCTACATTTGTAAAAGAGCCACTGACTTTAATCAGCTGAGCTTGGAAAAGTTTGTATATGAAAAGCAGGCCCGCAACGAAGGGGGTGGGGGCAACCGGTACAACAACATGTAGCAATCATTTTTCCCCTCCGAAAATAGTACAACGACAAAATACAATCATTCCCCCTCCCCGAAACTATCAGCTGGTTGCGGCCCTGCTTAAAAGGACTCGACAATTTTTTTTTCATCTTTAATGGATGCGACTTAACCCGACCACGACGAGAATTGCCTGCTGAAGAAAATGTCAAAACGCATTTGTTTCCCGCATTCGAACCTCGAAAACTCGCAATCGTTGGTTTGTCCACTGACAACAAGTTTGATTGGTTAACTCCGTTTGCGAAATCACTCTCGGCACCAACAATGCTCCTGTGCGCAGAGAGCGTAGGAAAGAAAAAAAGCAAAGAAATCCTCTGCCATTCTCGTGTGTCCGGCTGCGGTCATGGATTCCGGCTCATTTTACAGGGTTCCTGCGGAGTCTGGAAAAGTATGGAAAAATTTGGTCATTTTCCAGCCTGGAAAAGCCTGGGAGCAAATTTTTTGGTCTGTTGGTAGGCCTATGGAAAAAAAGTAGATTCCCACACTTGGTCTTTTGACACACATTTTCATAATACTTTATTAAAGATTGATAATTTTACTTCTATCGTGTTAGATATTATAGCGCCTGTATCTGACCTGGATAGGTCATTCGGATAAGTAAAGTGTATGAAAAGGTCTGGGAATTGATATTCAAAATTGCATAGGAACCCTGATTTTACGCCATGACCGATGAATGTATTTGTTTTTGCATTGTTGCTTTGTCAATAACGCCGCGCTTTTACTGTTTTCTTGCATCACAAGTACCATTATTTTGAGACAATTGCTTTCAAACCTTCCTTTAGATTGTTAGATCTATATTAAATCTGAGGCATCAGTAACGTCCAGTCCGTTCGTTTGCAACTTGTCTGTGATTACAGGTGGCGTTCCGGCCCACGTGGTCAAACGGTTATCCAGCGCCCTCAAGTGGCTGCTCACCGCAAAGCCGAAGCGATTTTGTTTTCGTGCGTAATTCTGACGTTTCTGACCTGCTAAGGACAAGTGCACGAGTCGTTGTGAATGCTTTATTTTCGTGTCTGAAAGTGAGATAGAAAAGATTTTGTGTATTCGGCATAACCGTAAGCGCTTGTTGAAAAAATCTGTGTCCGGAGTTTAGACGTTTTCACACGGAATTTTCTAAATTTCACTAACAGCAGCAAAGCGTATGCTACCTTTTTTTTATGGCCTCTTTAATCATTAAGTGCACCTGGCACATTCAAGGCGCCGAAAGTAGGTTGAAATGTTTTTCTGCGCAGCAGCAGACGTGCAACAAGTTCTTATACAAACCGATCAAGCTCTGATCATACTTCGCGAAAGGAATGGCGCCAAAATACTTCCGCTTGTGTTGTGCGGGGTACCTTTTAAACGCGGATGCACGAATTGACTGTCAAGGGATTTGCGACGATTGGAAGGATCCCACGTCATCAAGCAAGCCGGAAATCCTGCCAAAGTGTTGTTCCTGTACATGAAGTCGCGATGACTTCCTACCTAGCTAATCACTCGTATATCATCGCTTGAAGCAGCTGATATAGTTGCTGACGTAGCGCCATTTGCGTAGCAGCTTGTAGGCGATTGATCAACAGTAAGCGGCAAACAGGGTGAAAAGACCAAGCGCTGAGCACGTGTTCGCGGAGGTGGTTTATGTGCTAGCATGAGAAGCGTCGACCTACCTGAATCAACCATGCCAACACACCTCGGTAATTATACGACTTCGTAATTCACTTCGCAGTATTTCCTTGTTTAAACACCCTTTCGGTTCAAGTATTGGCCTCCGATTGATTATCTGGTAAAGAGCAAAAGATTTGGAATGTCTACTGATTTTCTGAAGAATCAGTTGTCATCGCTTTCTTTCTCTTTGCTAAATTATCTTTTGTTTTTCTGCTTGCTCTAAAGTTTGTTTAGATCTCTCACGTAGCTGTTCCTGGTTGATAACAAGTGGCTAACTTTCAATTTGGTTTAAGAATCTCTTGTTTCTATAACAACGCTTAACGTTGCAAAAATATCGTTTTTCCGCCTCCGATTGCGTCCAAACCGACTGTTGTGCGGCAGTTGAAAAACCACAAGTTCGTGTTTTTATTAGGTTTCCAGAAATAAATTTTAATACGAAATAACTCAAAAATAGTTGTTCGAAATCAATAAAAATGGTTTCTGTTGCGATTTTGTGTCGACCATTTCAAAGTACTCGACGTGTTTGTGGTTTTCGCTGGATATGAACAAATAAAGCAACCAACTTACCAGAAGCATTGTGTGGAATAGACTTTTCATCGCTTTTTCTGCTTTTTGCTTATTATCGCCTGCGTTTTCTCCTTGCTGTAAACGTTCTGTAGATATCGACGTTCGCTGTTACACATTTATACCATGTGTTCAGCCAACTGACGTCACTGAAGAAAACAGTTAACCGGTTGGCAAAATGAGGGGAGAATGAGTTGAAAATCGTGACAAGGTATAGAAAAATGAGTAGAGCGGTACGTGTAGATTTTTCCAATGTTCCTAGTCTTTTCCTGGTACGCAGTGACGTAACTGACGAGGGTGCGAACCATCTCCCCCGGGAAGTTTAATTTAAGAACCAGGCCCCCTCTTAGCTTATATTTCGGTATTTAGTTGTCTTCTGGTTTTCAGGAGGTAATTTTTTGCGTTTTTCGCAGTGTTTTGTGGGAATTTGGGGTTGTAGTATAGACATCTACATTAGGATTCACTAACATGTCACAGCTTTTTTAGTGTTAGTGGGCCCCATTCAGCGAAGTGTTTCCCCCTGGCGCAAACCTCAAGTTACGCCAGTGCTAGTACGTCGACATTTTCACGACGTTCATCAAGAATAAGACAAACACAATGCCAAACGCCCAAGCCATTGATGATGTTTTGAAACGCTACAATGTTACTGTTACTCAAAGAAAGCACTACTTCAACAAAATAGAAAAACAAAAGAACAGACCAAGCGGCAAAAAACGATTGCTTCAAACAAGACTGTGTAGTGTGAGGAAGTAAATAAGGCGGACGCAGTTTTAACTACAAGTTACAAGCGTCCCTCTATGACTGTTGGTCGGTAAACTTGCTACATTTGCGTTTTCGATACTAAGTTTCACCACTTAATTTTGCAGGACATTGATCTCATGCCAGTTTGCAAATATAACGACATGGCTCGACATCATTCGATTTCGAAATGACTCGCTTTGAGTCAGGTCAAGAATGTTAAACAACTACAATTCATTAATTTTTTCACACGTGTCAAACACTGAAGTCACAGTCTCAGCAAGCTCATGTGTATTTGTTGAACCCACTGTAGACGTCCAAATAAGCAAAAGCTTAGTGTGATTTCAGATGCAACATTGACTCGAGTCTTGCATCGAGAAACTACGGAAGGCCAGTAGGGCATGAGAGTAATTGAGGGTATCAGTTGTAAAGCGCACAATTGTTGAAATGTGTGCGCGGGCGTAACGAGGTCGGAATGGGACATTTCGGCGATGCTGTTTCGGCGACACCGGTTCGGCGATGGACTTTAGATCATCGTTGTTACTTCCAACTTTTTGAACTTACCCACAGTGTCAACCCTGCTCAATTGCTCTAGGAAAATTTCTACTGTTGGTATTCATGGCCAAGGTGGCCCAAAAAACTTGCCAGACGTCCAAAGAAAAGCTAACTTGGCATTTTATTGTAAGTATGTGAGTTGGAGTTTGCCTTTGAGCAAACTCTGGCATCCCGCTCCGCCAAACGCGTGTACACATTCGCCCAGAGACAATCTCTGGCACCCCGCTGTTGGAACTGGAGTTCGCACTCAGGGAAGAAACTGTTGGCAAGGGATTGGAAGTGGGAATAGATTCGTACACCGACAGAAAGAAAGAACGAATATACTCTTAACTTAGCTGTGAATTGCAATCAAACTAACTACACGAAAGCTGAAGAAATAATTGCTGTCCAGGCTTAACTTTTGTGTAAACTGACAAACGCCTCATGCCAGCAAAAAGAAACGTCACAAGCCATATTTCCTTCCATACATGGTCACGATCGCACGAAGCTCTTCCAAACTTCCGGTGGAAGAGAAACCACACCTGCCCTCAGGATGACAACAAAAACGCTAATCAAGCATACATCCTTTGCAGTCTAACAAATGAAGTATTTCAAAAACACACTTTTTTTCGTATAAAACATCTGCGACCACAATCGCCGAAACGTCCCGTCGCCGAAATGTCCTAGACCCTAACGAGGTCAGATGGTTCCCGGGACAAGAAGCGAGTTTGGCGCCCCCATATTCGATCCTGGTCGTTCGGAAGCACATGTACTGTATTGAAGAAAGCCTATTTGTGACACTGTTGCGACTTTTCGGCGCTCCCCGCAGTTATTTGGCGTCCCTCGCAGTGATTTGGCGCCCCCATAGTGAATCTGCGCCCGGGGAATTGTGACCCCCTTGCCCCCCTTCATTACGCCCCTGGATGTGCGGCACCTTTTTGAGCAATGCATGAGCTTTCAAGGTTTTGTGAATTGCCACGTTGTGAACAATTTGAAAACTGCAGGGAACTTCAACTTTTCGATACGGAAACCCACACACATCAGGGATAATTCTGTAGTTTACCTACTGTCTTGTTAATAAAAGTGGCACTTCTGCCCCTATCACCCCTCCACGAAAAATCGAGTGTAGCGATGGCCCGAATTCCAGCATCTCTGGTTGCAATCACGCCGCCTAAAATTATAAGCAATGTCTTGTCAAGTGTTGAGGAAATAGCCGTTTTTAGATCAGCTTTTCTCTACATTTTTCTCCATTTGCTCCAGATCGCTAGTTACGAAACAAAGTGATTATTCATCTAAATTCGCTTTTTATTTTGTTTTCAAAGCACTGATTTTGTTTTAAAATACAGTCAATATTTTTTTTCTCTTTTTGACCCAACTCGTTGGCCTACAGAGAAATCGTTTCATCAAAACCGCAACCACCTGATATATTCGGCAGAGAGGGCAAAATGATTACAACTTGTTGTTGTACTATTTTCGGGGAGGGGGGAATGATCGTAACTTCTTGCTGTACATAACAATTAAACATGCTTTTAAAAATTATGTGTGGGCAATTGCCCGGTTGCCCACCCCTGTTGCGGGCCTGCGTTTCATGATCCAACAGCACACCAAGGCTAACTATAGTCATGAACAGTGGCGTACGCAGAAAATTATCGAGGGCGGGGCCAAAGCATAGGCGTAGCCAGGGGGGGCCAAAGGGGCCATGCTTCCCCCAAAATTTTTAGAAAATACAGTCATTTTCTGTATTGAGAGGCGTTTTTCTAAACAAAATAGTGTTATTCGCCTAAAATTAAACATTTTGGCATACACTTCCGAATACTGACAGTATACAATGCCGAATACTGTTTATGTATTTTTTTATTTTTAGGGTCTNAGGGGGGGGCATGGCACAATGCCCCTCCTTCCGNACGCTAGTGGTCATGAAGTATTGGTTAATATAGGCTTCAGGAAAGTTTTACGCGAAGCTGTACTTGTCATTCATGCACGTCTCCCAAATTGTTTTCAAGCAGCTGCAGTGACCAGAGCAAGCCGAAAAACATTACATAGGTCGTCAGCAGTAAAAGCCTGCCATTCGAGTCAGACTTCGACAAATTTTTTATTTATTCGTTGGGCTCAACCGCACGGTACATATCATAAGGATAAACCAAAGATTTCCAGGACCATATATCAAAGGTGAATGAAATGCATGCAAAAATGCTCTGGCGCAACAGTGACAATACATTGCAAGGTAAGTGTTACGTGCTACACACAGACAATCAGATAATACTGCAGATAAGTAGACACTGAAGCCACGCACTACTCCTGCATTCGGTCATTTTCACCAGTGGTGGACGTATTTAATCAAGGCTGAAAACGGGTACCTCTGATGGTGTCATAATACTCAGCCAACCGTGTTGATCTTTTGATCAAGCTTAGGAAGGGGATATGCGGGCCAACCAGCGATAACGTCCTGAGACTACGGCATGACTGACATAACAGATAAGGCAAATGGGTATTCATGATTCACAACTTTAAAAATAGTGAAACTTGGGAAGACAAAGCAATCAACACATGGAAGTTAGTCCCTAGGGGTTAATTAATTAATCGGTTGTTTTTTGGTCGTAACTTTTGAACCAGAAACGCTAGAAGCCAATCAAACCCTCTAAAGACTCGCATTATAACCTAGTTTCCAACAAAAACTTCAGTCAAATGACTTGGTTCTTGACTTTGGCGCCAAGGTCCTGATGACGTCATCCAAAATGCGTAAAGCTTCTTCCATTATGACGTCATCGATAAAAAATCCAAAACTTTCCAAGTTTTTTGAACCGAAATTAAAAGACTCCGCATCTTTAGAGGGTTTGAACTGCTCTCTAACTCCATCTGCTGCCGAGTTATGGCTGAACAAAAACAGCCAATATGGGCAGAAGATAACTTTTTCGGGACTGCAAGGGTCAAAAACACTGAAAGCTGGGAAAATAAAGCTAGCGACACATAAATGTTAAGAGATAGCATCAGGGCCGGCCCTAGCAGATGCGGGGCCCAATGCAAGACTTGGACGCGGGGTTCAATGCAAGACCTAGGTGCGGGGCTCCTCAGAGCAGTGATTTTGCGACGTCATCGTGTTCGGTCAACCGTGTTACGATCGTGGTAGAGCGCATATATATATAGTGCAACACTAACACGAGAATTGAGCACGTTTGCTAACGTTCGAGAGGAAATTTGTTAATTCTGACGAGAGCGTTCTTTGTTAACAATGAAATTTATATGGCGTTTCTACTGAATTCTCAAGCGCAAGGTGTATCTGGCAAAACTTAACAATCTACCCAAAAAACATGGCGCGGGGCCCAATGCAGCTGCATCGGTTGCATTGGCTTAAGGCCCCCCCAGGATAGCATGTTGGCATCGTCTCCCGCTTCTCTAGTTTTGCGCCCCATTTCTCTGCATTCACCATCAATAAACTAGAAAGTTTGTAACACACTTTCCACCCTGAAAAATGCTTGGTTTCCTGAATTTGTTTACAACCATGTCTACCACGGTGTTATGCGATTCTCTATATCGCATTAGAGGTTATGGTGAGGGGATGGGGCAGACCTAGTTTCGGTGCTAAAGTTTCGATTAGTGGTATTGTAACTTTTATTGCCAATCACTGTTGGGTCAGGAGTGTGAAAGACACGTCAACGAACAAATTTTGATGCCGTAATTAATACATGGGTTCGTTCGAACACCAAGGTAAGTTATTGCAAAATCTCAATGTTTGTTTAATCTACCTTTATTTTACCCGGTAGTCAACACAAGAAAATATTCTTTTGTAATTATGATATTTAATTTAGAACGTTAAGCATTTCACAAACAATAATATGATGAAATTAACGCTGTCGAAAGAACACATTAATTGGCTAAATAATGTACCTTTTCAGTATACAAGGTCCGTCCGAGTAACACGGGTGCTTGAACTAATCAGTTCGAAAAATAATCGTACTTAAGTCGATCGTACTGGTCATAACCACGTTCAGTTGAAGATCAAACGTACAGAACAAACGTTTATTTTTGTGGAGCAAGCGAACAGAGTTTGTAGAACAAACGAACAGAACGTTGTAGAGTTTGTAGATCGAACGAACAGAACGTCGTAGAGTTTGTAGAACAAACGAACAGAACGTCGTAGAGTTTGTAGATCGAACGAACAAAACGTCGTAGAGTTTGTAGAACAAACGAACAGAGCATCGTACATTTCTTCAGTTCCAACGTTGAGATCCATCTTCAAGACCATGAGGTAGTCTGAAGTCTGTGGATTTCTTCTCGGTATATTTATAAGCTAACGGGTTCTTTCTTGTATTGCTCCCACCAGGAAAGTGCATCATTGTTTAGTTTATTATTTATGCCTTTGATTCCCATGTCTTCCTAACGGGAAGTTTAATTTCTTAGTTTATTTATGATGGCTTTGGTTCTAGACTGTTCTGACGCATTTCGCAATTGTCGGTGCACCTCCTGAATTTGTCTTGTCATTCCCTGTGTGCATCGCAACCTAGAACCACCCACTTACTTAATTAGTGTTAGCTTGAGGTCACCGTTTCGTAATCTCCTGTCAGTCTTGTACCTCCCGGTGCTTTGCTCTTCGTGCTTTTACTCTTGATGCTCTCTGGTCGGCTTCCTTCAGCTCGCTAATTATGCTTCCCAGTTAGTCCTGCTTCAAATCCTGTTTTCCAANTCCTTGCATAGACTTGTTTACATTTCAGTTCGTCTTGCAGCATTTGTGCATTCTGCTGTTCGTTGCATCACGGGTTTATCATAAGGNCATTNCCTTGCTGCTTAACATACATATTGTCTCATAAGAATCCCTCACTACGTTCTCCTTTATGTCATTTGCTGCATATGTATCATAGGTTTTTTGTTCTGTGTCGCTTTTTATTGGAATTTTTGTCAAATCTTGTTGTGAACAAAACTTGCTCACAACAAAGCTTACAAACATTGCTGGTCAGGGATATTGGGCGGTAGGAAGACGGTAAGTGCGCAGGTTTGTTTGGCTTTGGAATAGGGACAACAATGGAGTG
>JGI24021J15306_10008467_pt1 | contig 12657 bp, 8 predicted proteins | sample Ectturendosymbi1_FD_15306 | JGI IMG/M metagenome (IMG submission 15306) | reverse complement strand
CCCACTCCCTCAAGCATTTTATAAATCGATGTACTTGGAAGTCATCGCAGTACTACATTGTAATAAGCATGATGACGTCGTTCATGCGTGTATCTCAAAAGCGGTAGATGATGAAATGGATGCCGATTTTGCGCATTTGACCTGAGGTAACCTCGCGCGACGGAAACGCTGGAAACACTGCTCGTTGCTGCGTCAAGGTAGTAACTACCGATCCGCCTTGCATGAAGCGGCTCGGATAAAACGCTGAGTTTATCAGCCAGTCGGCAGCGACCTCGTTGCCTAACAGACCTGTTTCAGGGCTCGTATGCCAATGCTTTTCGGTTCGGCTCTCAGGTGTGGGAGTTTCGTTTTGGTTGTAGTTGTTGCACAAGTATCCACACTTTTCTCTTCATATTTTCCGTTTTGCTTTACGTTTGGGCTTTAGGTTTAGCGGTTAAGTTTAGGGGTTATGTTTAGGAGTTAGGTTTAGGGTTTAGGTTTAAGGCTTAAAACTTTAGGTTTATAGCGGAATCAGTAGAGTACAGCACAAACTTCCCTCCGGCCCGCTGCCTTGTCGCAGAAACGAGCAGTGTTTCCAGCGTTTTCATCGCGCGAGGTTACCTCAGGTCAAATGCACAAAATCGGCATCCATTTCATCATCTACCCTCAAACGCTTGTGTTTCATCAAAGTAAATGTATTAGCGCCATCAAGCGTATACTCTCTACTATCGCCATGTATGTATCCTCGTCTTCCTTCATGTATTTGTGTATTCCGTGTTCCTGCGACGCATGTTTAAAGTCTAGCGCCCTGCGTGTGCGAGTGAAGACGTCACACAATACAAAATACAGACTAAATAAACACTGAATTAACTGTATGTTAAACGCAGTAATCAAAAAGATCTATAATATCTAAAAACATGAAAAACCAATAAAGAAGTGCTTTGATATTCAAGCGCTAGGTCGCCAAAAGCGCGAGGCCCCGGGCATTTGCCCGGTTTGTCCAGTAGTTAATCCAGCCCTGCCTGTAGCCTTCGAGACCGAGACAAAACCTGAAACGTTCGAGATCGAGACTCGCAAAAACCGTGACCAAGCCTCGAGACTCCATCACTGGTAACTAGACAATTAAAAGCAGTAATTAGAAGCGCAAGAAACAATATTTAGGCATTAACAGTCCCTATGATAAAAGCAGTATTAAGTATTTTTGAAACCTATTTTGACAACGACTTTCTCGAAAAGAAATTATGAATATCTAACTTAATGAGAGTCCATCTCTCCCACCGACACAAGGCTGTCCGAAGGTTGTTTCAAAACGACTTCAGCAGTCTGCCCTAGCTTGCCACGTCACGTGAAGCGTTGCGCGCATAGTTTGGTCGGTTTGTCAACTTGCACAAGTCAGGAAACCAGGGGCGTACCCGGGGAGGCAAAAGTGTCATTGGGGGGCGCCGAAAAGTCCCAACAGGGCCGCAAGCATTTTCTTCAATACAGTGCATTTGCTTCCGAAAGACCTAAGGTTCGGACATGGGGGTGCCAAACTTGTTTCTTGCCCTGGGCGCCATCTCACCTCGGTACGACCCCACCTGAAACCCCATGCAGCTTTCATACCACTGGGCTAAAACGGCCTTAACTTCGCTCGACGTAATGAGTGAACCTTGCGGTGCGGAAGCCACCCTTTGCTCTTACGCAGGAACAGCACAGTAAACAAGATGAATATGTTTTAGGTTTGAAATTTCCGCAAAAGAATTTTTGTTTTTCAATTTTGGCGCGTGCTCAGTCATGCTGACACTTACATTTACTACATTCTTTCGAGCGAAACCAGCTTTCATCGCTTTCGAAATCTTCCCGAATAATAACTTGCTTGTTGCGTGCTCAGTGAGAAACTCACGGCGGGTTCTTCATAGGGGAGGAATGATTCATAAGAACGAACAAAGAAACGAGTCGACAACGGCGAGGATTTGCATATATCGTCACGTTCGTCATCAAAGATAGGGGGGAGCTACAAAATTAAATAGCTGAATTACTTAAAAAGTGGTAACAAATGATCGAACAAACATTTGGCGCGGTCGCACTGCGTTTATGGAGGCCATGTTTGAGGTTGTTAACTTCCACAGAGAAGAGGAGGTTTCTTGTTGCACAGAAACAATTTTTTCCAAAAGAATAGCATCAACTCTACTTTGCAACTTAGTGCGTGGGAAGCATGGAACACAAGGAACAAAAACAAAAGTCAAGCAAAACTAATACAAGATTTTTTCTGTTTTTTGGATAAATTGCTCTCTAACCGGAGCCGGAGCCTGAAATTTGAGTACTGGCTCCACAGCTCTGCTTAGTAGGGACTTTCCTGCGAGAAGACTAGTTTATGCGGTAGAAGAAAACTTTGCCAACAAAGCAAGAGACAACCTATTATTAAATCTTAAAAATCACAGCCATAACAATTTGATCTATCAAGTTTCGTTTGACAATAAAGCTATGCACGCTTTTAATAGCTAGTGACTAGAGTTTCAAATTTTGCAGAAATTTTGGAAGTTTCTGGTAGATCACCCGTAGCAACGTCTCTGTTTCCGTAAGCACGATGAAGGATGTTACATGGGAATTGACTGGCAGATCCTTTTCAAAATACATTAGCATACGTGACGACATGTGACAGTTACTAGCAAGCCAGAATGAAATTATTCATGAAGTTCTTGATGCATTGTAATCTATGTAGTTGTTAGAACACACGTGTCCGAACTCGTTGGCTGTAAGTTAGGTTTGCTTGCGATTTATAAAAAAGTCACATTAATAAGTGATTGTAACCGCCCAGATTTTGTTCGGCGAATTCGTTTTTCATAATTCCATCCTTCTCAATCTCACAAGTTTCGCGAAAGCTAGATATAATTGAATAGGAGTTTCGCTTAAATCTTTTGAAATAGTGGCCTAATGCAGAACAAATCTGCAGATTAACTGTTTGGACAAACTGACTTGGAATTGCATACTTTTTCGCAAACTTAATTTCAAAGACTTTAAATTGCCTGCGATTCAAAAGAACTTGAAAAGTACTACAAGGTTCCTTTGTATGTAAGAGGCGTGATTTACAGTATACTAAAACTTGGGTCTCCAAAATTAATCTTCATACCGCAGAAGCACCAGAGTGGTTTACAACAGCATGCGGAAAAAAGCAGAATCACGCAGCCTGATTTACATACGTAATTGAAATAGCAGCCAAACTCTTACCAGGTCATTGAGGATAATAGTTTTTATTTCACTAACGGATTAACAAGTATGATCCACTATTGCGTTAGAATAAAAAAGTCCTTTATGAGCTTTCTTCAAACAAGCTAAATAACCTTATATGAATCAAAATTATGCACTCAGCTTACCTGTAACAAGTTTGCTTTTGCAACTGACATTTAGAACAGTAAAAAGTTGCGTTTGCTTGACTAGTTCACCTTACGTTAAGTAGCACTTTCAACAAGAGCGATCCTTTAAAGGGGAAATATCCTTTACAAGAAGGCATTTCTTGCTTACTTGCCTAATCCTAGGTGATCCTTCAAAGATCACCTATGGTGCTTATTACACAGGTATCCATTGACATAATGCCCTAGACCGAACAAACACAGCCGGTACGCTGGCATACTAACCCTAGCCCTATAACAAGTTTCAATCAGTTTGTGAGATCACAATGACTTTGTTACACAAACGATAGTTCCTCATTTGTCCTGAATTTAGTCAAAACTCATGTGAACAACTTCCGAGACGTTCATCAAGCCACTTAAAGAAAAAAGTGTTAATATTGTTTGGTTATTCTGATTGAGATGGGAAATTAATAATCACAAATATTTCCTCTCCATCATGTTTAAGCAGTACGAGAGTTTCGTGGGGACCCCTCCATAGGGACTTTTTGCCTTGCACAAAATGTGGCATTTGTACAGAGTTATGTTGAAAAGACATTGCTTTGTAACACGATCTTGCAAGCGAAAGTTGTTATTATCAGTAAATGAGCTCTAAACACGAAGCTAAACTGTACAATGTGCTCTATTTTGGTGCGATACAGACTGCGGATATCAAATGGTACTTTTAACTAATATACCTGTAGTAAAGTCAGAGAGAACGTGGAGTGAGACCAGCTGCGTAACCAGAAATTTCAACAGGGAGGTGGGCAAACAACAACTGAGTCTCAACATTCGATATTGATTGCCCGTGTTTTCAAAATATCATCCATAAATACGTATTTGTCTGGAATTTTTTATGAACAACTACATTCAGATTTAGGTCGACAAATCAAATGTCTGTCTTTCATTGAGTTGACAAGTTTTAAAAGTTTGTTTTTAGTGCAGCTTCAAGCTTGTACTTTGGAACAAAACGACCATTTGCTTGTAATCTGTCCCGAAAAAGTGCTCATGAAAGGCTCGATGCTGTAAGTAGCACGATCTGCAGTATGCATTTTGCTACAATAATGCAGTTGAGCAAGAAGCAATAGCCCAGACGAAGATTTTCGAAGCTAGACGGTCCTGCTGTTGTACGCTGTTGCACCATCGCGGGCTGAACAGCAATGAGGGTTTGTTTCAGCTTCTAGAAAATAAATTCTGCTTATGCAGTGGAAGCTGCTAAATTTGCTAGCAATTGAAGAGGAAAACATTTGTTGGGGAACTAGTTAGTTGGATCGCATGCAATGCGACAAATGATTTACGAAATCGGTTTTTGATGGCATTTAGAGTTCATAAAAAAACAGCAAAATAACCATCTGCAACAAAGCGAATTTCTACTGCTGATTAACCGTTGTATTGGATCTGCACAACGTACAACGAATCAACCACGAAACTTACGAAATGTTTGAATGATCATGGATTATTGGTAAGCAACCCACGCTCCGATCAGCTTCGACAAAAAAACTGATGAAGGATACAACAGGTTCTTTGTGCGCAGTTTCGTTGATTTGCACTGAAGTCTTTCTTTGGCTTAGGCCTACACATCAAAGCCTTGATTAGCCTGAACATTTTTGGTGCAACTTTGGAACTGGTAGAGTCAACTGCTCCTTCGCCCCCTGGCGGTGCTTGTGCGAGGCACCATCCTACACATTTTGAAAGATGACGGACTTTCCCAAATTGTTGATGTGGCAACAGAATTACGGCAGTTGCTTTGACGCATGTTTGTAAATTTAGAACAGATAAAAAAAAGTGAACTATCTTGCCTACGGTAAATCACAGGCTAACTTGTAAATATTTTCCCAACTTTTTATCCGCGATACGACACCTACAGTAGTACAGAGGTGGGCAAACTTCTTCAACAGAAGAGTCATTGGCAGAAAACCTAAAATGCCCGCGAACAAAAAAACAAGTTTGTAGTGTCAAATACAATTCGATAAAGAATGCAAGTTTCACATAAAATGACCTACAGACTCCTTGGCAACTAACCTTGCAAATTCATGTAAACACATTGATAAATGAAACAAACATTAATATGAGGTGACAACTCGCTGTTAATTTGAGATATTGCAATTCAGCTGGAAGAACCACACAGAACATGTCGGCAAGCCGCAGCTTCCCCAACAATGGTATAGTACAGGGGTGGGGAACCTGCGGCCCGCGTGAACATTTGACATGGCCTGCATCCGAATTTTCGTTACGCATGTTAGAAAACAACATCGCGTCACAACGAAACTCCATGACAAGCAGATTCTTAGATAGTACGTCAAGAGAAGTCACTCTTCCTCATAGTTTAGAATTTAGATGAAGGTGGAATTTTAGGATAAAACTGATTGATTTTGCGGTCCGCTAGCGATAATGCACAACTCATGCGACCAGCAGGCCCGTCGCCAGGATTTAGCAGCAGGGGGGAGGGGCCAAACACCAGAAGGGAGCCACATTTTAAAAATACAGTATTGGATGTATGTAGCAACCGGGGGGCCAAACGTGAAATGGGGGAGCACAGATTTCAAATGGGGGGGCCGGGCACCACTTCCCCCCCGCTGGCGACGGCCCTGGCGACCAGTGATAGTAAATAGGTTCCCTACCCCTGGTATAGTAGCTGGCTTCTATCTCATTATATTTGAAACAATTTAGTCAAAAAAGTGTTGAACAGCATCTTCTAACAGGTTGCGCAAAAATATTTGCTCAAGAAACCAGTCAAAAGAATCGAATTAAAGTGTGACGTCGTTTTTTGTTCGTTGAAAGCACACGAACCCATGTTGCGGGTTTGCGCTTTAGCGCCCTCCAACCTGCACGATTGAACTCTGCAGGTCCCGGTGACATTCCAACCTACTGAGCTTCGTCACATAAGAGCTACGCTGTCTCTTTCATTTCGTGCTTTGGAGACTGGATACCTGTTCCATTCCGTGTTCGCCAGGTCACGTGATGAGCAGCAGTGGCAACTACAGTCGAGACAACCATTTGTGTTTTCTGCGCAGGAACTGCTCGGTTCGGATTTCGATTTTGGTGTAAAGCAAACCTCGGATTTTCAGTCAAACTTACTTCAATCAATAGAAAAGCAGAACATTCACATACTTGGAAAATCTTCATTTGAAAGCAGGAAAACAAATGATAGAGCGCGTAGTGAATTGAAATGTGCCTGAATGAATCATAACTCCATTCTCATAGGCTAGCTGCCTTAATTTGCTAAATTTTCAGGTGGTTGTTGTTTGACGACGTTCATAATAGGCCATTTATCAGTTGTGCTCAGCGTACTATTCCTGCAACAGGCTTGCTTCGTTTTATCGACGTGTCTGATTGCTTCATTTCGATTTTTATTTGTAGATTGCTGTTGAAACGTTGAAATTTAACAACTTCGAATTTTTTGTTAATTGGCATCTAACTACATTTCGCAAAGTTTGTTTTGTAATGACTAAAGTTCAACCCCAGAGTGCGGCATGGACTTTTCCGGCGGTTGCTTGACTGAACGACTCACAGGGATTAGTTGTTATTGATCAGACTCAATTCACGACAACATTCTCCCCATAAACATTAGCGCGGCCTCACAACCTGAATGAAACGAACATTCCCAAGAGCCAGAAAACACCACTAAGTTCGGCTCAAATCGGGGGCGGATGCAGCCATTGTGTTTGGGGGGAGGCGATTTCAGTAATATTTGCTAGTCGAATCTCATAACGGCTTCGTTACTGTAAGAGAGATGAAATATACTTCACAACACTGCTGTGACAAAATAATGGACGACAAAATGACCTTGTATCGCGAATGCTGTTTTCCGAATTGTACAAAATCATGATGAATAAAGTTACTTTCGTAGGTTTTAGGGGGGGCGATCGCCCCAATCTCCCCCCGTGGTTCAAATATTGCCTTCAAGAACACAATCAAGAACAAAATGCTGGTAGTTTCAGTAATTTGCATTATGTAATTTTGTTTGCTTTTTCTGTATCTTCACCTTTTTTCTACTTCTTTCATGTGCATATCCCATTTTTCGGCATGAAGTTACACTCCAAACTCATCAATAATTTTTTTGAACTTTTTTATTTTTATAGCATTTAAAAATTTTTTTGATCACACCAAATTCGATCCACTCCTTTGTGTGCATAGTTTGCATTTATCGCAACTCTGTTATCTTCGTTTCAGAAGAGTTAAATCTTGAAGTTCTCAGGCCGCTGCGCAGGAGGTCAGGTTACAGCTTGACTGAGTGGATTGCAAGAACGAAAGGAGCTTTTTGCGTGTGAGCGAATCTGAACGATATTTGGTGTTAGAGTTCAGCTTTAACCTAAATCAGGGGTGTAGTGGGGTGGGAACGGCGTTCCCACACCTCGTTTTTTAGCACGACACCCCTGGAAACAAGTGACGTAACAACTGGACCAGGGAGCAAACTGACATTAATTTTAAAACGAACGGAACTGAAGCAGTCAAGTTTTATTTTCTCTGCACACATAAAGAACCCAAACACAATGCTGGTGCAAGTGAACAAGGTGGAGGCGGTGAAAATACAAAAACATTGCCACATGGCCACTGTTAGTCATAGTAGGAACGAGGTACTTGGAATGTTGAAATTTCAGCCACGATAGAAACTGTTTTCTTCGGTGAAGGTTATTTTTACGCATTGACGTCCTAACATCAAACTCAAGGCGATATAGGTTGATATATAGGCGTATCCAGGGGGGTGTCATGCCACCCCTAAATTTCTAGCATATCTTGTCGAGAGGCTGTGTCCCAAACAAAATGCTTTTGCTCGCTTGAAGTTCAAATATTTGGCCCCTCCCAAAATTTTGCGATGGCTGCATCACTGGGCTGTAACGTAACAATCCCAACCTGGAGAATGTCGCACGCAGTGGTTTGGTTGACTTGTTCAGAATTTCCTGTGAAAATTTCAGGTTTACATTTAAAATCTACATTCCGTGGTATACCAAGCCGGAACAAATAAAAAATGTTTGAATGAGATGTCTGAGTTTGTTTTGATTTCACCAGTTTTTCCAATGTTTGCAATTAAATGTTTGACTGACAGCAGCAGGAATTTTTTTAATTTGAATCAATCAGGTGCGAACTCATTTTTGCTTTTAATCAAATTCTTGGACGGATTGCTTGTTGGCGTGTGTAGGTAAAAGAATCCTTCCACAGGTCAGAATCAGACGCTAAGACCTTATCACACGACATATTTCGCCTTTTCGCCTACAAGGAATGACGGGCCGTACTAATTTTCCACTAACAATTAGGTTCTCTTTGCTGTTTATGATGTCATTAAAAATTGCCAGTTTATGGAACATAAATAAGAATAACGCCTGATAGTCAAAGTTAACAACGAAAGCCCAAAATAAGACATACAGTACATTTATAGCGCGGTGCAGTTTCTCATAAGTATGCAATACGAGACGTTGCAAGGGGGACAGATTCATCAATCGTGCCACTAGGCGTGCCATACAGTTACTACAAGTTGTAAAAGGGCTGAGGGCCGTAGGTTGCCGATCCCTGGCCTACAAGGTACAGCAGGCACCATCAGATCTTACTCGAAAGGAATCATGTGTCAAAACTGACGAAAAAGACAAATGACGACAAACGTTAAAGTTCGAACTCCATTGCCATAGAACTTAACGCGTTACAACTCAGTTTTCAATCGTTTCGTGGTTTTTACTCACAGAGTTTTGGCAAAATACGGCTTCAGGCGTAACGACAATTTCGCGCGCACAGCTGGAGGTTTCATTGGTTGAGACAGTCTCATATCATATCACGAAACTGTTGCACAGCCAACCACGCTCGTTCACTAGGATCAGGCATGACAACAGCTTGTGGGCGAATGAAGAACGAATTTGTAAAAAATCGGGACAAAAATCAAGTATTTTTAGCAAAAAAAGTAACGCAAAGGTTTTCTGGAAGAAATCCATATTAGGCAACGAGTCCTCCTGGTTGCAACGACACAAATGAGCATACCGTATATTTCGAAACCTGCTGTACGGTCATCCTCAGCTCCATTTAAATAGAACTGCATCAAAGCATTGTACTGTTAGCAAAGTAGGGAAGCCTTTTATTACCACATTTTTTTAAATAGGCAGCGATACTTTGGGGAGGGTGGGAGTTTGGAAAAAGATTTCCTGTCACGTGGTTCCAACACCACTGTATTATTTGCTTTCGGGCGGCAACAAATCGTTTCATTGCATTCTCTTATTTGTACAGAAAAAATGGAGATGGAAGATTCTTCTTCGTTTTTTCTCGGTTCCTGGCAACACTTTTTATTCGAAAAAGCAGGTTAAGACGTTAGCGCGAAGTCACACAGCTGACGTCAAACAACTGATGTCACACATTTGACAACTACGTATCTTCCTGTTGTGTCCAGCACGACAGACAATCGGGGGTAAGTTCTCGCGCGTGATGGCACACATTGGCGGGTGTGATTAGCGAGGTCATGACCCAAGCTTGAAAGATCATGACCTAAGCCTGATATCCCCGCGCGTGACGTCGCCGTTTTGTTTGTTTCGCCGAAATACAACGCTGCCGGCTCCAGATGCCCTTTATGATGTCACAAACGTCCCGCTCGGCCACCGTCGTTCTAAACCCGGCGCTTGTGCATCTTCTTCTTGATGTCGTCCTTGCGCGCGCTCAACGACCTCTTCCGGTGCTTTCCGCAACGAACTTCCGCTTCGTCAGACGTGACGTCATCATCGTCGTCTGTGTCGTCTTCGAAACAAAACAGACATGCCACGTGGCGGTTTCGATCCTTCAACCTCTGGATCTTAGAAACTAGAAACGCAGTCGTGTCTTCGACTTCAAGCACACAAGTTTTATACCCCCCCAAAGCGGCCGCGTGAAAAGTTTTCGATGATGGACAAAATTAACAAGTTTTTTGCGATTGGAGAAAGCAACACCAGTGTTCCCTCCAAGAAAATTTCACACAGAGCGAATGTTTGCGCATTCGATTGCGCAACCATGTAGACGTCACACAACCAGTGAAGCGTTTCAATCGTTATATAAGGGCTATGCGATATACGTAAGATACTATATTTGGAATCTCGCAAGAGCGCGAGAATGAGATTTCATTGCGTAAGTGGTCTGGTTGTACTTTGCATTCGCGCACTTTAGAGGGAACATTGATTGCAACATGCCAGTGGAATTTTATTATACGCCAAGTAGTTTTACTTCAACTACTCTACAAAGGTGGCTTTCCAGTGTTCTGCACCTGGATTTATCTTTTCGGTCATTTGCCAATTGTTTTCTAAATGACTAAGTCAATCCGGTCATACGGCCTGAAAATGTAGGCTACTGAATACTGTTGCGGCAAGTTTTAACAAAATGACAGGAGAAATGACCGAGAGGTCTCAGCGAAAAAGAATCTAGTACTGCGTAAATTTCAACTATAATAAAAGATTCAATGCAACTACGGTCATTTTTATCTGTTAGTTCCTGCTGGGAATAGAGAAGACACTGCAACCTGAACATTAAACTGCGATGCAGTAAATGACACTTTCTTGTTCGAATATTATTTTGCAAAAAAACGGGGTAAATATTATTTCGCAAAATAACTGTTTTTTATTTAAACGACTTCATAGAAGCAACAGAACACCTTCCTTACTTTCGGATGAAGAACAACGGTGTTTCTTCTTTCGTTTAATTTCCTTCTTACTTTGCGCTTTTTTGCTTTTTTTCCGTTTCTTACTTTTCTTTCGCTCCACGTCGGGTTCGGAAATGACGTCAGTGCTAGCGTCCGAGTCGCGCAGGTGACGTGACGTCAGCGCAACGTCACGACGACGCACGTTTTCAGGCGACGAAGACGAATGTCGCTTCACAGCTTTTCGCGACGGAGTCGTTTCTCTCGCTTTTTTGCGTGGCGGCGTTACGTCACGCCTACGTCGTTCCGGCGATGACGAGTCGCGACGTTTTTTCACTTTGTGGGGCGACAAGTCGCCACCGTGATGACGTTTTTTGTGACTTTGTCGACGAACTTCCGGCGACGAAGGCGAACGATGACGTCGTCTCGCTTCGCGCGGCGGCGAATCGACGCGTTTTGAACGAGGAGGGGGCGTGACGTCACGCTTCCTGGCTTTCTTATCATTTTCTGTTCGTCGCCTTTGGGGGGCGGGCGATGGGCGACGACCTTCCGGCGAAGACGAATCGCGACGCGCTTTTTGTTTTCGGATGACGTCACGATGACGCGCATCCGGCGAAGCGGAAGAGGAATCGTTGCGTTTGCGGTGTTTCGCTCTGACGTCAGCGTGACGTTGACTGGGTGACGCAGCACGTCGCCGTTCACTCCTCCCAGCGCTTGTCTGGTCATGACGCGAGTCCTTGCGACGGGGAGGAGGGGTGTGGTCACTCTCCGAATCACGTGATCCACCCCTGCGATGGTTCCTGTGCCCCCCACCGGCTTCTCTTCTCCAGTAAGCTTCNCTGTGATTGGATCGATGATCGACCACGTGATCGTCACGATGACGTCGCGATCGGTCGTGACGAGCGGGAACGTCGTCGTTGCGCGTTCTGTTCCTGGGCGCGTCAGAAGTGACGTCACCATCGCGTGGGTCAGGACCGGGTTGCTTGGATGGGAAAGTCCCCGCTGTTTCCTGGAGACGAAAATATGTTTATTTGCGGGAAAATCTTTCACTTCTGTCAGAAACAGAGTAGCAAACTTGACCAGTTAAAGACAGAAAGTTGTCCAGAGCCGAACAACGGCATTTGTGGGCTGGCACGTCCGCTCCTTCAAACCAATGAGCAACGGAGTCGCCATGGGCGTCGGAAGGGGGAGGGACAATCCGCCATGGATTTTGAAATTTGACATTTTCACATCAAAACTTGCGCAAAAGAAGGTTGTTTTCTCACTTTCGGAGTGGGTAAAATGAAATTTCGCCGCTTTTGCCCCCCCGCTGCAAAAATTTTTTTGGCCACCCCAGGAAATATCCACTATTGCCCCTCCCTAAAAAATCCCCTCCCGACGCCCATGGGAGTAGCTTGTGTGATTTTAGAACGGAGCGCGCGAAGTGCTCCAGAGCACACGAACACTTTGGATGAGCAGTTTGAAACATGGTTCACAATCAAGCAGTGGTGCAGTGTTTAAGAGAAAAACTTCCTGCACTGGATTTCACACTCAAACAGGAAATGACGACAGCAAACCGCTGTGATAGTTTGACGAGTCATCGTAAAGCAAATACTACAAAGCTCAAGCAGGCTTCTCTGCTGCCGCATGCAAACACTGTGAACTGCAGGAGGAAGATGAAAGCGCAAGGAACATTATTAGATTACCTCGAGGCTCGGGTGTGTGTTGGGGGGAAGGTGTAGTGTACAGGGGGGG
>JGI24021J15306_10008466_pt1 | contig 12657 bp, 7 predicted proteins | sample Ectturendosymbi1_FD_15306 | JGI IMG/M metagenome (IMG submission 15306) | reverse complement strand
AAGGCGAGTTTGGCCGTTTGGCGGAATCTTTTGCCTTACATTTTTCAGGGAGGGCTGCAGCCCGGCAGCCCGTCTAGACGAGCCGCCCCTGTCGTCGTCGTCACTCGATGTGGAACACTTCGGACACCGAACATATTTGCTTGTGTTTTGACACTGCGTCCACAATGCAGTCGCTTGAAACTAACTATAAAAATTGAAGATGTCTTTGACATGGCTTCGACTCAGCCTTACAAAAGTCTTCAAAAAATAAGAAACGCGCTTTCGGCAAAAAAATCATCAATGTTGTCACGTGATTTCAATCGGGGTCGGTTCATGGGGAGACACTAGTTTCACTTTTGCCCGTTAACAGTTTAGCCAAACAATGTTTCGCGATCAAGGCTGTGTATTACTAGCAGTATACTCAAACTCAGGTTGTATGAATGTGCAGTAAATGTCTTCCTACTGAAAGGTGTCAGTATTTTTNAGTNGCATTATCACAGAAATAGATTTTCANAACCATGACTAATAAATATGACACCTGCTAAATANGCCCACTTGCGCAATATTTTACTGGNAATTAATTTCTAGTTTCATTTTGCAAGTTGTACAAAAACGTGCGGTTCAAGCGTAGTCTTAAAAGGTTGCTTTGTTTTGACAAACGCCAAACAGCGATATTGAAATGCATGAAAAGAGAGATCATTTTTAAGGTTTCCAACAAGTTTACGAAATCATGAACAACAAACCAATCGTCGATTTCGACTCTTCTCTAAACCTGCTTCCCGTATAGTGCTCCAGAAAGCAAGTCTTTCCCACATTTCGATCACCGATTATTATCAGTTGCAAACTGTAATCGACATTCGGTTCGTACAATAGAGGCTTTGTCGAGTCACCAGTTTCCGATCTGCATAAAACCGTTCGGTAACATTATCACGAGTCGATGAAGTGAGGTTATGGTATACATTAGTTTTGCATGATGATGATGTTGGATAGGTACTTACTTCTACTTCAGCAATAGTAGTTAACAGCAGGTTTTTTTTAAGGTGTTTTAGGGNCCCGATTCGGGTCACTAGAATTTGATATCGGGTCCGTAGAATCATGACAAATTATCATCGGGTTACTNCAATCAGAGAAAATCAGGTCCCTAGAATTAGAGAAATGGGGTCCCTACAGGTCCGTACAGTGTACCTAATATTTTCCTTGAAAAAACCCTGGTTAACAGTTAAACCTTTTAGAACTACCGAGGCAGTTTCCAAAATTTGTGAAACGTATTGCGTTGTTTTTATCAAAATTACTAACATATACTTTTATCAACCATACTAGCATACGCAGGGCACCCAAGTTTGATAGAACCTTTGGCAACTTGGTATGCAGCATATCTTTTTTAGCAAATTGTTATCAGTCGCAAGAGAATTTTTTTTTCTTTAACATGCGACACGATAATTCGGACGAGTAATCAGAACAAAATTTGAATCAAGTGCCGCTTAGACAAGAAGTGATGGCTCAGTCGCTTTGTAATTAACATTTGCTCGTGATTTTTTACGAAATATAGGAATCTTGCCACAGAACCCCATTTTCAGGCCAATCCAAAAGAATTGAGAACATTGGATACTATATACTTTTGCATGCAGAAAAAAGTTGTCGAATACGCTTTACAAACTGAAGAGATAAAAGAGATGTCACTAGCAATAATGAGCGTCTGTGATAAGTTCCGCTGAAAAGTAAATTCGTCATTCAACATGAATTCACTGAGACAAGTCTCGCATTGTTACGCAATTAGCAGCAGGTCTTGGCTTATACTCACACACAACATACTGATCGGGTTTTTCTAAGGCGCATTTTTTCCTGAATTTTGTTATACGCTTTGCGTTGTGCATCCGCTTCCGACCAGTGGCTTGTAACATCAGCTGATCGACGATTTTCCCATTTTCTGCCACTTGTTCTTCTCTTCACTCGAGGTTTTATCCCATCTTGGTCCATAGTTGCTGGCTGGTACCACACACTTGTTATCTATCGAAACATACTTTCCAACTATTATTTAAAAAGGTTTTACGTTAAAAGATCAAAGGCAACCTTCAAAAAGTCACCTCTGCATATATATATATTCCAAGCAGTTCAAAATGTGTTTATGTTTTAAGAGCAGCACGTTATACTGAAGTTCACAACGTCAAGCAAAACATCGCTTTTTCGGATTCGACCTTTCAAACGCATCGTTTGAGCTGCAGTGCCACCTACGCAAAAAATCGATTACAGATGTCACTTCTGGAGAAATATATCGAACGTGCTTCTCATTTTCAGTTAGCAGCAAGTCAATAGCAACCCATACATACAGTAATGACCGTCAGGAGCTTTGAACGTTTATGTGTCCGGCTGAGTACAGCAGCTAAGAAAATTAATCTAATCTGAAACACTCACCAACCACCTCGAGGTAAGACTGTATGTGCCTTTGTAATATATATTGCATATTACAGCTAGCAACACGCGTATTTCCTTTAATAAAAATCATTCCAATTCTGCTAGATTTAAGCTCGTTTAATCTTGTCAGTCTTCAACATGCCTTAATTAAAGCTGTCTGGCACGCGCTGCATGCATATGGCTTTGGCCTGCAACGTGAAGAATCGATAGTCTCAAGGCAGCAATGAGCGTTTGCAAACGGCTGACGTAAATGCATAATGAGATATCTTTCCTTCGTTCGACATGACTACAGTGCTTCTCTGGTTGCTTACGCAGGTTTATCGGCATTCCAGACGTTCTCCTTGCTCCAATATAAACACATGTTGCGGCCTGACTTACTTTTCAGTAAATAAAGCAGTATTGTTTCATTGCTCAAGATCTCCAAATAAAACTCACGTGACACACATGCTGCGTCATCTTTACTTTCGCAATTTTTTAAAATGATGCCCGAACAACCGACTAAATGTTTGCGTTGAATAACTGGAAATATAGCGTAAATCATGACAGGACTTGCACAAACCAATCAATATAGTTTTATTTACCGGTTGGTGCACAAACCGATCAACATTTGCCGGTGGTGCATTTTTGCCTGTACGTATAGAGTATCACAACGAAACCCCATGATTGCATCACGTCGGAACGCCAGTTGCAATGGATAGGGATTGAAAATACTGGACTTTTACTCCACGACTAAAGAACAGAACGAACTGAATGTTTTCCACTTTTGTAAAGGATTTCCAATTACCAACTGTTTTCAAAACTGCCCCTTTTTGAACAATTTGATCAGAAATTGGAAATCAATTTCCTTTCAATCTCTTGCAATTTTGCTTGCTGCTACATACTCAAGTCAAACGGAAAATCGTCGCTGCTCCAACGTTAAAATTCATGCCTTATTTTTACTTTCGAAGTTTGTCACATTTGCATTTATTCCAGTTAATTTTGGTGGCGGTTTGGGAGACCTGTTGCAACTAACATCAACAAAAATCAACAATATTCTTCCAGGGTCGTTGCTTTTGAGTTACGAAATTTTGTAACGAAGCTCGTTTTCATCTTAGCAACATGAGTAAGTGCGCACTATAAATACACACATACTGAGAACAGTATAGAGCAGTCTTTCCACAACATTCGTTGAAAACAAAAAAGATCGCTGCTTGAAAGTGGAATGCGCTGTATACAAGAGTGGAAACAGTGGTAACAGAAAAATGCTTTTATCAAGCATGTCACTATTTTGTGAACAAAAAGTTGTTTGTGTTAACACACAAGACTATGTGTTAACACACAAATATTCTAAAGACACACTCTCGAAATAAAGCTTTGTTGACAGCGTTAAGGAAATGATTTTGATTAAACGACCGTTTTTCAGATTACCCGAGATGTGTGTGTTATATAATCAAGAACAGGAAAACTGTCTACTTTGAGGCAGACTTGTGTAACTGAAAGTAGGAGGCGTTTCAAAATTTTTATCTTTAATACTTCAAACCGTGTAGGAATTTGGTAAAATATGCAGCTGCAGTAATGCACAGAAATATCACCGATCTGTCTTCTTAACCGTTCTAGGATCGTGAAAAGAACTGAATATCAGCAATCAAAAAACAGTGAAGTGAGGCAGTTTTTTGCCTCAACAAGTTATTAAATACTAATCTGAGTTAAGTATACACAAAACTCTCTTACAGATCTCCAGCAGTTCCTGTGGGAAAGCACTACTGAACTTTCATGTGGAAGTTTCTGCTGAAGAAGCATATATTTGTGCATAAACAAAAAGTGACATGCGTGAAATCGTTCATGCAACCGAATTGACAACAATCGATTAAAACGTTGTTGAGCAATTACTTCTGAACACTGCCTCTCGCCATCTGTTTTCTCCACAAGCAGTAGAAGATTTGATTCTTGTTGGAAGAAATCGATACGACACCGCCAGGAACCTGCTAACGTTCTTTAACTTGTTTTTGAAAATATAACGAAAACAGCAAACAAACAAATTGTAATTTAAGGCTCCAACGATAGATGCTTAAGGTTGTAGAATCCCGAAAACCATCAGCTATTGTATATTTAATGTGTGACTGATGCCAAAACTTTAAGGCCAAACTTTCATTTTCCGAAATCTCAGCCGCTATAGCAGGGTTTCTTAACCTGGGGTGCTGAAATCAATTTCAGGGGATGCTGGGGAAGGTCACATATGTGGCGGTCAAAGGTAAAAGGAAGATATACTGCACTTGTCTTTACTTTATCCTAATGGTAACCAGGTGTTAGCCAATGGTAGGGGGTGCTGGACTGCTTAGGCAGTACAAAAAGGGGTGCTGAGGTAAAAAAAGGTTAAGAAACGCTGCGCTATAGTATTGATAGAAAGGGGTAGGAATTTAGTTTGTTCGTTTGAAGTATTAGGAAGCAAGGACAGCAATGAGTTTGCGCAACGAACTGAGATCAACATATAATACAGATAAGAAGCTTAAAATTGACTACAACATTAACCAGCACAAAACTGCATGCAAAGAACATCGTGAAGTTTGCTCTATAATCGAGATCCGAAGGCGCAAAGGTCAAGCGCAGTATTGTTGCATCTTACTGAAACATCTCAAACTAGTAATCAAGACAACAAAATTAAATAAGGAAATCCAGATAAAAATGAAGCGTTGCATTCACTGATGCAAGTAAAGAGTGATTGATTGAAAGACAGCCACAACAGTCAAAGCATAACTTCCCTACGCAAAGCGTAAAGAAGTGATTAAGTGCATTACGTATGTCACTCTCTCTGGCCTCTGAAGGCTTTGGGTCGATATGCGGTTCAGGAAAAGCTAAGTGGAACGACGGGTTGGCTAAGGTGTACGATGCGCAGTAAAGCTATGCTGCCATAGACCTTACTGCTGCACAGAAACACACACCAATGTAACGCACTTGAAAACATTTGGTGCAGTGTTGCAGCTTGCACCAACAATGAAAATATGTGATAAACTTACTGTACTTCACAGGCAGGCACAGTTGTACATGACGGAAATTTTTATGGATGAAATATCTAGCTCTTACATCACCTCGATCATGGGCGCAATTAGGTGGGGGACACAGGGGACGCGTCCCCCAACCTTTTCAGACAGTTGGGATATAATATGCCATGTCCCCCCACATTGTCTCTTTAGATTTCGTAATAGATTGGTTTCACACCAAGCTGTCCCCCTCACCTTTTACACCAAAATTGCGCTTATGCCTCTTTTGAGATTTAGAATTGGGATCCCGAGAAATCCCGATTCCGAAGTACCGGGGTTTAAGTTTTTAACCTTTTTTCTATAATCCCATTTTACGGATTAATTTTATTACAATCTAGGGATTTCAAGAATTTATATGAACATCGAGGCGGTGCAAGTGCGCACGGATTTGGGATTATTTATATCATAAAGGGGCATCAGGTCATAATGTCATCAGTGCTTTAACCATACTAACTATCGCGTAAAAACTCTATTAACAATCGCAACATGTGCAGTAGGTCAATAAATACTTGCAATGGCTGTTTCCGCTCCTAGTGATTTTTCACAAGAGGAACTGAACAAGATCTACTGATTTTACAAGTTATTTAGTGATAAAGTTGTTATTTTTGATCTATCTTAAAATCAAGTAATGTACTTTCAGTGATGTCTCTTTTTCGGTTCGCAATAAGAACTGTTAAAGGAGAATTTCTATAGTGGAAGTCAGCAAGCTTTGGCCAGATCTCGTCATGTGATGCAGACATACGAGACCAGCAAGTTAAAGGCCTCAAAATTTGGAAATGTTGAATGAAGTACTCAAAATTATGAAGCCCATGGGCGTCGAAGGGATTTTTTCAGGGGGGTAGCAATAATGGATTTTTTCAAGGGGCAGTTAAATGGAGTTTTTCCAGGGGGGTGTCAACAGTGTTGATTGCATTTTACCAACTCGGCAACTAAGAAATAAACATTTTCTACTAGAAATTTCATAGCAAATATCAGATTTCAAAATCTAGTAGGGCCTTGGCTCCTCTTCCGACACTCGTGATCAAGCCTACGTCAGTTATTGCTTAACGTGCTTTCTCGACCATTGGCTATTTGGAAAATAAGATCAGGAACCGCCTGAACGATAACACTCTTGATGAGCTCTTATTATAAGCTTCAATATTGCAAGAACTCAAGGCGGGTACTGCAGCTTATGTTTGTTTTTTTTCTCAATTTTTTAATCAAGAAAACTACCGGGAATGTTGAGAAATCGCGCGATATTCCGATCCAAATAGTCAATTTGGCCGAGAAATCCCAACTCTGATTGAAATATAATTTATTAATGGTGAGCAGAACGTCTCTATATAGTAAAGAAATCATTATATATGCAACAGGAATTATGACTTGCGTGACTGTCATTACATTTTGAATGAAGACACTTAATGCCAAACTTTCATTTTCCAAATTAAAAAAGTGTTATCTCGTTGTTATGGAGGCAAAGACTTGTGGTTTTAAGCAGAAATTCAACAGGGAGCAAATTTGAATGTGGTTTCAGTTCTGGAACTCATTCTGTACATGTTGGTATCCCTAAATGATGGCAACTAAAGAGATTGAAATGTAGAATAACTTCTCCAATAAATCAGGCCGCAGACTGTCAAAATCTCGGAACGTGCGGTGTGTTAACACTATTAGCAATCTTCGATCTGAACAAAAACGATGAAGGAATTTCACAGAGCACATACGAAATTCCTTGGAGAAAATTTTTAAACTTTGGGATTACGAACAACATAGAACTTGTGCTACTACGCTGCTGCATGTTCGTTTCAGGAAATTCACTAAAGTGCTGTTGCAAACTCATTGCTTGTCCAGAATTAACCACGAACACAACCAAAAATCTTCTTGAGACAGAAATACATGCTGTTTCCACTGCCTGCAGATGTTACAGTAATCTTGAAGGAACTACTTAACATTTTTATTATCTCTGAATTTCATCAAACGCCCTCACTTGCAAAGTACATTCTTCAAAACACAACGTTCTCGCTATTCTCGTTGTGGAGGAGACAACCNACACATTCACATGAAAANCAAAATCTNTAAAAAAAGTATTTTCCTCCATATAGCATTTGGCTGTATTCCTTCTGTAATAAATGAAGAACAGATAACCCGCTTTTTAATCTGTATTCTAACTTGTAANTGAACTGAAAGTGATAAGGTACCTGTTTTTCACCTTGCATAGGCACTTAATGCACTACTGCTTATCCGTTNGACTGCATCAAACAGCGTAAACAAGAAGCCCGCTTTTCCGGTTGTGATAGATCTGCTGGGGGAAGAAATAATAACAGCAACGAATCGCTTTGCTTCCTTGCGTTCAAGACAGGATCGCGTGGTGGCTTCCAACCAGTGAGCATGCAATTCGTACAGTAGGAAGCTGTTGCCTGCCTGACCTTTTTTAAAACTCAATGTGGTGCGTTGATTCAAACTCAAAACACAAGCCATAACCTACTGTTTAGTCGGAATCCACGATTCCGATGCAATTAAATAGTCTCTATTCCTACCAGTGACCTTCATAATTCATTCACATTGGACAGGATGCCATAAATTTCATAGAAAATCGTTGAACCAACGCTGTTGTGCTGAATCTGCGATTTGACTTGCTTTTATCCACTAGCGACTAGCGTTTCGTTTGATTTCAGAGTTTCTTCTCAAGGCTACATTCAATGCTTGCTTCCATTCAAGTACAGCACTTCGGGCTTTTCAACTTTAGGAATTTGCAAGATCTCCAGCAGTATCGGTATACTATGTCACAAGACTAAATCAAACGCGAGTTGCTCATTCTTTCCCTATTGATTGTCACTGGAGCGCGCATTAGGCGCAAGGCACTTACGTTTCTGCCACGCTCGAGTAAAGCAATGTTGGTATTAAATAATTATTCAGTGGGGTAAGATACCCTTCGGATGGGAAACGCGCTATTTTTGAGTTACTTTCAATCTTTCAATCTTTCAATCTTTCAATCTTTCAATCTTTCAATCTTTCAATCTTTCAATCTTTCAAGCTTTCAATCTTTCAATGTAGTTATAGAAATTTCTGCTACCTTTCCATGGTTGTAAAATGCAGAATAACAAGCTCCCCGTTTTGAAAGTTGTCGACTGAGTGCTGTAGGTTTGGTTGGTTCAAAAATAGATCTTTCACAAAAATTAACGTAACGCAAACAACTTGAACACAAGAGATAAAATTCATTCACAAAACAGGCATACATTACATAAGATGCTGGGCAGGACTGTCTAAAGCGCCTTAAGCTAGGTGCTAACCTGACGAATTACTAGCGATGATCTTTTTATGACGAGCCTATGATGTTAACTGAACAGACTTGCGTGTTTAGAGTTTGGACGAAGGTATTAAAAATGCCAAGAAAGTTTGAAAAGAAACGTCTATTCGCTGCCATCGCTTTAGTCACTCTGTATTCTTTGGCGGAAAAAAATCCAAAAGTCGTTCCATGAAGGGGAAAGAAGTTCGAAAGTTCGAAAAAAGGTCTGTAAGTACTTNAAGAAAGTCAAAATTCTAAAAAGTCCAATCAAAAAATCCAATCTGGCAACGTTATGCCTTATTCGTTGTTTAACAAGATGGTTAACTTGTGTTGCACGCCATCTGCATTCATCTATTCTCCTATTCATCAAATCTGCCATATGATTCTGCTGCGAACTAACTCAGAGGCACCTTCATTCGGAGTTCAACCGTAGTATCAATACTGTGTTACATGCCTGTTGCATGTCTGTTAGATTTGGAGCAGGTAAACGTGCATTTAGCTTGTAACTGTGTTCATCGAACTTTGCATCACATTCCCAACAATGGAAGTGTTCGTCTCAAGTAGGTTCAAGCATTTTGCCAGGACTTGCCTTGATTCAAAAATATTTGCACACATTTATTCAGTGGTGTGCATATTCAAATATTCAGGATTTTGTNCTCTCACTATAAATTTCTGATACTTTCTGTACGTCTTCATTCTTATCTTTACNCTTTGTATTACACATCTGCGTAATGATGAGAGATTGTTGCAGTTGCTGACCCATTTTTTCAGCACGTGTTTTAAGTCTTGCCTTTTGATATGTCGCAACGCCTCTTCTGTGCAGGGCAGAGTGAGGAACACAGTACATGTTTTTTGTATTTCTCGCATACTACAGTAACCCACGTGATATGGACCTTGAGCCTGGCATGTGTTTGTACGTACATGAAATAAAAATAATAGTTTTAAGCCAAACATCTGGCGAAACAGCGGTAAAGTGTTATACGTACGATTCAAAGCATGAAAGCAACGCTACTAGTACGTGGAGAAATGGCCCTATGTTTATTTTCATAGCGCGATTTAACGAGCTTGCTGGCTAATAACGTTTGCTGCCTATACGTATAAGTATTAACAAGTTGAGTAACGAAACTGAAATAAACGATTTAGAAAGAAAAATGTTACTTTATTCAAACGAACATTTGAAAGTCAAACTTTTTGTTAACCAANTTTTGAAANAGTAATTCAGTTTGCACAACTTTGTAGCTTTGACTCGGAACAAAGACATTGTGACTAGTGGCTACAATCCTCTGTCTACNATAGCCCTGCATGTGATGCACACTGAGCGTCGACATCTACGGCAGTGTGACTGTGCGAACAAGCTGCTACAGAATGTCCAACATGTCAGCGACGCTCTATTATTCCGATGGGAGTTCGTACGAGGATTGCGACAGATCAGCGATACCCTGAACTTCAAAGAATTGGGTACCTTACGCTGTCATTTAACATGCAGAACGTCAAGCAACCATTTTCATGCCAACGTTTTATCCAAGGGCAAGGAACCGGTAGTGTAACATCATAAGGATGATACCTCAGTAACAGCGCTTTGCAATTTGCAACCTTGCTGCTGGTTAAGCTACTGCGTTTGGAAACAAAGCAGTCTCCCTGAAGGTTTTTCTGCTTTCACAAGTCATACTGCACAGACTGATCCAACGGATTGATTTGATTGGCGTTATGCAGCAGTAAAGCCTTGCAGCAACATTCTCAATTCCAGAAATTGTAGAGAAGACAGTGCAACGCAATGGTTGCAAGCAATAACAACAAGCGAAGAGAATATCCCCGTCGCTATTCTACATACTGTACGCCAGGCAAAAGGCAAAACTGCTACAGTACCAATTTCCAAGGTATTGGCAAGCCCCGGCCTAGCTGGAGTGCAACTTTAAACCAACCAGGACTGAAGCGGACGCACTCAACATCAAGTCATGAACTGGTCGGTTTGTGGAATGTTCTCATTTGCGTTGCGTGTATTCAGTGCGCCTGAGGAGTGATTGGTCTAGCGCACCTTACGCTGGTGGAAAGGCATTTTTAAGTGGAGTTAAAACCGCGAGAGGGTCATCACGCGATCAGGTAAAAAACTTTTACCAGCCCATGGCCTGGGGGTAAGTGCGTCCGCTTCGATACTGGTAGGTATGGAGTTAGACTCTCGGCCGTGACTTACCAAGACCCTATAATTTGATACTGAAGCCTTCTTAACAGGCGCACGGTGTGCGGAAGAGCTGGGGATTCAAACGCTGCAAGATAGTAAATATTCAGTCATGGCGCTACAAGACCGCTGTATAAAACGGCATGAAAAGCACTGTCTCAAAAAATTGGAGAGTTTTTGTTGCATACCGTTGCCGACGTTTCACGGAAAAGGTTACCTTAGGAAAATAAAATTGTGGTGTTTGCTGAAGAACCCTCTACAAGAGAAAAATAGGTCAGCTAGAATTCAAGGTAGCAAGCGAGGATCGTCGAACAACTGTCAACACACCTCGTGTGGTCCACCCGCTACCCTAAAATTGTTTCCCACACCGGGAAACCCTGGAACATGTTTGACAGCTGAGTGTACAAGCGTTGTGGCTATCAATCAACACACTGAACTTGTGGAAAACAACAGAGTTGCCAGGTTTTCATGCATAAAAAGCCATATCAACCGTTGAAATAAGCCAGAAAGCACCAAAAAAGCGACATACAAGATAAATACACAATGCTACTGTCACCCACACACAGTACTTTTGAAAGACAATATTTACAACAGAATAAAGCTCACTCAATTGATAAACGTCTCGAAAATTTTGGTCTTGTTGAGGAGGAGTTACCTGAAACAGAAGAACTAAGAGTATGAAACAGCCAAATTAAAAATTATGAAACTGTACTGCAAAGCTTCCAAAAAAATATGATCACTCTCTGTCCAGAAACAATGTCCAGAAATCTGCCAAAATTATCTTTAAACCTGCCAAACCGACATAAAAATTGAATTGGTCAAAAAAGGTCAAAAAAGCCAAATTTAATTTACCCATATTTCAAAAATTAAAAAATCCAAAAGAGTTTAAAAGGCCAAAAACTACAAATTTGGCCTCAGAAAAGCCAAACTGTCAACATTGCAAACAATCGACGCGCTGAAATTTGGTTAAATGAGGTCGAGGCCATTTTTTCCTAAACGCTTCTACGAACAGTAGAGTGTTGCACATGTTCCAACAGAGATCACCATACTGTACAACCTTTAGTCAAAACCTCAATTTTAAACTAATCTTTTGTATTTTCTGCATAGGTACCAGCTGTTTCGCTGCAATGCAGCAAACGTTGCTCATGATACTTTTATTGATTTCTAACAAAATCGGTTCTACAGAGCTCACACTTTAAAAGGTAGATCAACCACCGGAAAACAGTAAAAAGTTGTATCGGGAATTTTTTCACTTTACAAAGAATCATTCATTAATGCATTAAAGGTTCGATAGATATATGATATATCGAAAAAGGATACCAGTTGCAGGATAATGCCTAACTTTTTCATTGTTTGCAGCGAACCACCGACTATCATTATTGCCTATTGCCAGAGTACAGTCAATGAATATAATGCCTCAGCGGTAAGCACTGGGTGCACGAAATTGTCATGATTAGTGACACCAGTTTTCCATGAAAAGAGTGGTTTCAACGGCATTTGTTAGAATGTGTGGAAGCAACACGCCACGTAAATGAATCACTACTTGCTGTAATAGCACTTTACAATGACGACGACTTGGGTAGTGGGTACAAATAGTTTTTTTATGAACGTTTTTCTGAAAAGATTTGAAGCCTGCTTCCCTGCACCAGGGCCGGCCTTAAGCCGATGCAACCGATGCAGCTGCATTGGGCCCCGCGCCTCTGGGGGCCTCGCGACATGTTGTTTAGGTGGATTGTTCATTTTTTTCCAGATACCCCTTGCGTTCGAGAATTCATTAGAAACGGCTTATAAATCTCATTGTTAACAAACAA
>JGI24021J15306_10008465_pt1 | contig 12658 bp, 11 predicted proteins | sample Ectturendosymbi1_FD_15306 | JGI IMG/M metagenome (IMG submission 15306) | reverse complement strand
ACACAGCATGCACAGATGAACCATGGGTTACAAAGTATGAGGCAGTTTGCTTTAACAAAAATGTACATTGATCAGTACTATGACCAGCCTTAAAACCAAAGGTCTGTGGTACCAAGGAAAGGAGAGATGTTAGATAAAATGAAGTGCTCATGCAGCTTTGACACCACTAATGTCATTGCCAAGTACATGCTGAATTTCGGTTGCATCCATGCTTGCCGGAGTTTGAACTGGAGTCAGATTCTCCAATTTGAAAAAATTTCGGTCCCGGATGCAGATTCAGAAAGTTTGAAAAAGAAGCGAAGCCGAAGTCTGAAAATGTGACTCCGGCCACTTCTGTTCTATTTCAGTCAGATGTGTGCTATGTGGTCAGAGACGAACAGGCTGTCATATTTTGCGATTCAGATTCAGCCTTGAATTTTTAAACTCGGTGCAAGTCCAACCATAGCCCAAATATTTTTAGCCTAAAGGTAAAGTCCACGTCTAAATGAAGTCCAGAAAATTGACAAATTACAGTTTTTTAACAACAAAAATTCCACAGCTCTTTTTCACTAACTCAGTCCATATCCCTTCCTGATCCTAATTTTTTCAAGCGATTTCAAGCAGAAGGGGTCGAAGTCTCATATTTTTGATTCCCTATTCACTCCGACTCCGATGAACTTTGCTCTACATCCACTCCTCCTCTGCAAATCAAGGAAATATTCAAGTCCGCCTCTGTCTTGACTCCGCAAATTCTGCAGTAACATACAAATATGTTGCTTGACAGTTCTGTTTAATGGAAGGCAGTGTCTGTTTTGCCTCATGTGGCAAAAGCAATACTGGGGATGTTTTGCCTTTGGCTGAACACATTGGTTGAAGTTGTCACATGACATGTTCTGAACGCATGTCTTGTTTAGTTGATGTGGCAGTTCCCTTCTATAGAAGAAGAACAGCACACGTTTTGGCCAACTTCGTGAGAGCACTGGTGAATTTGTCCGGAGTGCCCAAGGCACGCCCAAGTTAACAATTAAGAAACTTAGACCCGCCCGTTTTCGTTCGACTTCACGCTCAGTTTTGTTATCAGTCGAAAGTGTATTCACTCATGGTTTTATTAATACAACGTTAAGCACTGCGACATTTGTCTTTTAATACAAACAACAAGAGTTTATTATAACATGGTGTATTGATATACACATACAGATTATTACAAGTAACAGGGGTTAGCGCAGGTTTTATTCTTTCATTGAGGAGAGAGAAGCCCAAATTGTCAGCGATATCATAGCCACTAAACCGTGAATCTGTTTTAGGTAATCTAGTCCATTGGTATGCCCACTTGGACTAAACCAGCTTGGTATGCCCCCTGCTGGATATTCGGCCTATTCCAGTTTGGTATGCCCACTGCTGGTTCAGGTGTTAAGCTTGGTATGCCCACTGCTCAACTGACTGAACCTAGCAAGGACACATGTATATATAAATTTTCTCGGGCATTTTCATTGGTCAGTTTATCACGTGCCAAAGCATCGCACCGCCCTTCTCGTCTCTCGTTGGTTATTTTTCCTGTCGTTCTACGTCACTCTCGTTTTCCACTCGATCGGTGAGTTTCGTCGGCGTCCGTAATAGTGACATCGGTGTTCGTGTCTGGCTGTTCGACAGAATTCGAGGGCGTTTTTTCCGCCGCTCGTAATTACAGTGTTTTACTCGTGGGAATATTGTGTGCTAGCTTTTATCCGTTCAAACCGAAAATATTACTTACTGTTTTAAGTCGGGTTTTGGTGTAAATGGTTGCTACACTATTTTGGCTTACTCTCTTCCTAGGTGTGACTTGCGATTACATGTGGAGTGTAAATATACGATAGTTTAAATAAATACACAATACAATGTTCTTGTAAACCAAGTGTTTGGAAATCCAGTGTCCGTCTTCATTCTTCATGGGTTTAGTTCATGACTTTAGACATTCTAATGTTTCTTCTTTGCCTTCACCATTTAATGAGGTTGTCGGCGAACTTCCAAGTTGTTTTCTGAACTTGCTTTTGGAGTCTGTCTTTGTTTGTATATCAGAGTGACACGACGTTTCATGTTGAGGATGCAACGCGAACTCAATATTGACCATGACATCCCACATCTGTAACAGTTCGGTCCACATGCATGGATGAGTGCTATCATGCTTTCAGTTCTGGAAAGCTGTTAGCGGCTTCTTGTCTGCGTTGTCTGAACTGTAAGCTAAACCAGAGATGATCACGGAGCAGGAGTCCACTCCGGCAATCCGGCACAGACTCGAAGACTTGCCGAGTCTTTTGAGGGTTTGAACAGCTCTCTAGCGCTATCAGCTGAGGAGTTATGCCGTTGCCAAGACACACGGCTTATGCTTGATTTATGCCTGATTTCGGCTGAAATCATCCGGAAGCTAAAGTGTTCATTTCATTCATTTTCATGCCCACTTTTCCTCTAGGGAGGGTCGCGTCGGCAACAGCCCTATAGCAGGACTTTGAATACCTCACGGTCAACATCAATTTCAGTTAGCTCTGCTGGCTCCACACCAAGACGGGACCAAGCAAGGTCGGAGATGTATTCATTCCACCTAGGTCTTGGATGACCTCTGGGCCGCTTTCCCGTGGGTTTTAGCCAGCAGAACTTACCCCGCCAGTCTTTCGTGGGTAATTGAAGATACTCGGCCGAACTAACGCAGCTGTGATCTCTCACTTCGGAGAAGTAGTTCAACATTCAGGTATCTGCGATTATCATAGCTGCGTACTTTGTCGCGAAGTGTCACACCAGGGGTGTAGCAATAGGCAAGGGTGGCAGGTCACTGCGTGGAGCCGAAAAGTCCCAACAATGTCGCAAGTTTTTTCTTCAATAGCCTACAGTACATTTACTTGCAAACGATCTTTGGTTCGAACATGGGGCGCCTAACTTATTTCTTGCCACAGGCGACATCTAACCTCAGTATGCCCCTGTTTCACATTGTGGACTCTTCACAATGATCCTATCTCTAACGCTTGCACCTAAGTTAATATTCTTAGGGTCATTACCAAGATTCATGACCATAGGTACGGATCGGAACAGAGACCGATTTAAAAACTGACAGCGTTGCCGTATTTGAAAGGTCCCGTTTTGTGAACAAAGAGCGATAAAGCTCAAGCAGAAATGCGTTAGCTTTACCAATCCATGTATCAACCTCCTCGCTTCACCTTTCGTTACTCGTAAATACCACCGCGAGGTACTTGAACTTCTCCACCTGCTGTAGTGTATTGCCCAGGAGGGGATTAAGGCGGTGTGGGGCCCCTGGCTGAAACTGAAAAAGGGGCCCTTTCTGTATACATAGAAGTGTAGTTAATACGAAAAAATATAAATGAACGAATTGAAGTATTTGTAATATTGAAAAAAAAGCTTGAGCAAACAAAACGTAGCTGCAAGTAATATGGACGTCACAATATGAACGAAACTCATTGATTTCAAGACTCTATTTCTTACTGGAGACTTGAAACCATATCGACAAATGTTCACAAAACACCGGTGGAACCCGTCGACGACCACGCCGCTATCACGACCACTCTAACGCGGCCCAAACACACCCATATGCTAATGCATTACCTTTTGTTTCACTAACGCGACCACCTCGGCATCCAGACAGCGACCACACTCCAGCTGTTTCAAAACTGCTAATCGAGCACCGCGTAACACGACCACCATATTCTATCGGTATCATTACACTGGAAAACTGGTGACCTGTCATCAGCACTTTGCTAAGCTGCATCACATTGTCCTGAAGCATCGTGGATACAGGAATGTAGGCGTGCGTGCAATTGCAGTACGTGCCAAAGAGACTTAACAAACTCATGCCGTAAACTCTTGTGGAATTTGTACTGCCAACATTGACTTTTCATGCTGTGTGTTTTTATTGTACAATAACGATAGGCTATGGCAGCACGTAAGACGGAAGCTAAAATCAAGAAAAGAATTGCAGAAATGAAGTGATCGCGATAATACATGAAACCTTCAGGATTGAATGCAAGTGTGAAGCGATCACCCCAGCCCCGCTAGCACGACCAATTGAGTGACGTTCAGTGGGTAGTCGAGCTAGCGGAGTTCCACTGTATATATACCAAATGACATTTTTGAGGTGGATAAAATTTTCTTTAAAAATTATTTTCAGAATGATCAACTTTCCATACCAGATTCCAGTGATAGCGTGACTCGAGTCAGAGTCATTTTTACAACACCTCTGAGCCTCTGATGGCCAAGCCCAATTCGTTTGCACACAAAGAAATGAACATATTTTGCTGCATTGATGATGATCAAGATTGGCCCAAGTTTTCTGTTTTGACTGCCTAGTCGTGCTATGCTACATTTTAAGGATCAAGTGTCCCCAACTTGCTCAGAGGTAGACCTGAGACCAGTGACGGATTTACTCATAGGTCAAATAAGCCATGGCCTGGGGCCCCCCGCAGACGTCCTATGACGACTCATTATTAACTTAAATTTTGCGAATTTGCGCAGAGGCATAACTCCACAATTAACTTCGAAACGAGAGAAAATGCGAACGTCTGGAGCAGGGGTTCGCAAATACGTTTTGGCGCGACCCTAAAAATTAGTTCTAACTTCTCGCGATCCAAACATTTCGTGAGCATATAATTTTCTGGACAATCCACTATAAATAAATATAAATTTTAGGACTACTATTGACAGTAGCAATTTTTGTGCACAAAATTGTATGAAACTTAGCACATAAAACAGTGAATGGTTGCATCTATTCGGTCTAACAAAAATGGCAAATTTAAAATATAAATTTAAATATTTTAGCGACCCAGAGTGGAAGGTCTCGTGATCCAAATTTGGGTCACGACCCACTGTTTGCGGAACCTTGATCTCGAGTAGACTTTTATCAGTGCAGTAACACCACGATAGTATTGTTTGTTACGCAATATACCAATGACAAATACTGCTTTTCACCGGCGTTCTGCAGTGTCTGACGGTCTTATGTTATTGCGAGCTTTTTGTCAGTGGAGGATTGAACATCAAGTAAGAAAGCGCTGTGTGAAATGCTTGGTACTGAGGAGCATGGTTGGGCGCGAGAGATTTGTAGGCCATCTGTATGAAAGTGGTTACAAGAAAAACATGAAAAATAAAGAACAGTACTCACCTGAAGTTCAATCTTCCACTGACAAAAAGCTCACAACAATGCAAGACCGCCAAACACTGCAGAGCTCCGATTGGATCCTGCATTTGATTGTTTCCAACTATATTGCCCGCAAACAGAGTTCTATATATTAGTTAAATCAGCTAGTTTCTCGTGAGTTTTACTTAGAAAAGCGAGTCTACATTGGGCTTAGTTCATATGGTTAGCTGAGGGTGTTTCGAAAATACTTTACTGTGCAAAACTTGTCTTCATGCTGTTTGCCATCAGTCTATAGCATAGAGGGTTAAAACACTACGTTTTGTATTGCTTGGAAAATTACATGTTTGAAACGATATAAATAATCCCTGTGTCCACTGAATGGGTTGTGCTTGTTTGGTCCATAAAATACGTGGTTACTATAACAAAGGATTTTACGTATAGCTAATCAGATCGAAAACTAGACGATATTTTCGCGGGCGGCAACACGGTCCTGCATAAAAATGTATATATCCGAAAAATAAACCTAAAAAAACGCTAGAAAGAACTTCTGAATTGCACGAAAGAGCTATAAACTCCAAAAAAAGATTGCATTGCCATTTGTTCTTGATAAGAATGTAGGGAAGGCTTTAATTTCTGTTAAAGATCTAAGGCAATCTTAGAACCAAGTCGGCACCACAGAAGATAGGCTTTTGAGGGGTCACTACACACAAGAGGGGTATACTTTCACGCTTTTCAGACAAACGGCCAAATAGCTGACACCTGCGTCTGCTTGGGTCCCCGAAAACTAAGATGTCCTAGGGCCCTGTGCTCCATAAATCCGTACCTGGGCGTAGCAAAGTAGGGCCCTGGGGGTGCCGGGATTCACCTTTTTGGGGGCGGCAAGTTGTTGAAAATTTTCAAAAGTACTTTGAACTCTTCAGTTTTTGTGCTTAGAATCCCTAGCCTAAAAACTTGTAAATGTGGTTGTGGAGAGAGCAAATTGGTAAAATGATTTCTCACAGGTCTGTATCAAATCCACGTTGCAAAACTACTCCTGTGTTTGTCTTGAAATCAGGGCTATTTAGCATACACATTTGGAGGGCAATTGCCCCCCAGTCTCTGCACTTTCCTACACAGCCAAGGCCATTTCTCCCACTCCAGTCAAAAGTCATTTGAGCAAAGGGCAGAGATGGCATTCGACGGCAGGCTAGCATTATTTACTGTTCCGGTACAGCCGAAATTAAAATTCCCCCCTCGAAATCGACAAAAACGGCCCTGCTTTAGATCATGGGCGCAATTTTGTTATAAAATGTGGGGGGACGGCTTGATATAAAACCAATATAGTCATTGGGTTTACGCGGGAGTGAAATTATGTAAATACAGATTCCCAATCTTGTTTTTAGAGATATTTTCAAAGCAACACTAATAACGCTTTGCTTTATCCCTACAAATGATTTAGAAATTAATAAACTTAATTTTGTTGTTGGGCATGGTACTGTAGTTCAGCTTGGTTACATTACTATCAGACTATGATAGAAACAAGCAAAGCAATATAGTAGAACACATCAATTGGGTTTTATCAGAACTGTCAGTTGGAGTGCACAAAACGGTGAATTTCATTGGTCGCACGTGCATATCGACTTTCATGCATTGTATAGGAAGTGTGGGTTACAACGTGATTTAATGTCTTGTTTAAGTTAGTTAACCTTTAAAAGACGATAAATTGCAAGGTACGATGTATATATTGCAAGGTATGGTAGGTTAATATTTTTCTTGCACATTTCTGCTCTTTAAAATGCTACAAATCTTTGGCTACTGGGCATCATACATGCAGCCCCACTCCTAGCCAAATCTCCATTGATATCCTCTTACAGTAGCAAAAAATGTTTGGCCAAAATTAACGTAGTTCACAAAATGATTTAGGCTACAATTTATTTTAACTGCTGATGGGTGGAGTGTGTATCCTTTCAATCTCCCATTGTCAGCCCTGCATGCTGTTGGGTAACCTTTCGATTGTCCAAATATCGTTTGTCTAATACCTTTCCCAACATCAAACTCCCAAGCAGAATCATACCAAACCAACTAGAGAAGATTTCAAGATATCCAAAAGAAAACGAACCAGAAGTCTTTCTGAATACATACCCACATACCAATACAGCCTACAATGTCATTTCTGCATACCTAATCAACTGGTGACCAGGCCCACAACTAAGCGGAGGGCTTCGCCCCTCTGGAAAAACCTTCTCCCCCCTGAAGAAATGTCTTGGACATATTGTATGCATAACCATTGTTTTCGTTGTTACATGCTATGTAACGCATTGTTACGTGCTATCAACGTAAAATTTGGGCGGCCCCTCAGAAAACTGTTCGTCTCTCCTGGTGTCCCAAGCTGGTTGCGGGTCTGCTCGTGACTGTTGCCTTGTGACTTCTATCAGTTATGCCACTCATTTCAGTCTTTTCACAATCAAATTTTTCAGGTTTTACATCAAATTTTAATAGGCGAAATTAATGTCAAAAGTTTTATTCTAGAGGTATACATGCATAACGACACGAAATTATATTTGAGATTAAACAGAAATCAAAATGAACAACAGTGAATTGGCAAATGGTACCACGTTTCACCTGAAATAACACGAAATGCATGTCCAGCAAAACTAGGTGTTACGTAGGCTTATAGGTGGCGGAACCTGGAGGGCCGCATGGGTCTAGGCTCTTCCACTTTTTTCATGGAGGGCCTGGCCCTCCCACTTTTAAATTTCGAATTTTGCCTGAATAACTTTAAATAACACAATTCGTATTAGGTCCCTTGTTAAAGTAAATTGTTTTTATGTAAGACTAAGAACAACAAGTCGTTACAATTATGTGCTCAACACACTGTAGTGTATGATAGATAGGGTTTTGTGTAGATAGGGGTCGTTGAGGGCTTATCAAATTTTGAATAAAATTGCTTAAACATGCTGACAAAAGTTAATGACGTCATAGTTCAGTGCTTGTGGCGTCACGGTTGACATTCAAATCACAAAAATGTTCTAAATTTTATGGCGTGCACTTGTTCCCCCCACTTTGAAAATAGTTCCGCCACCCATGCATAGGCTATCTGTAAAGCAAATGTTTCGCACTTGGACAAAAACATTACTGCATTGTGGGTATAAATACATTTTGAATTTGTTGGTCACCCTTGTCGTGACATACAACAACAAGGCTAAATGTGTAAGCTATCTTTAATTCCTAGTCAAGTCATTATGTTATGAGTTATAGGACAATATACAACTAGGTCAATACTTCTCTAAAGTTTTGATGGAAAGCCTGTTTATTAATGGTTGAAGACAGTCTGCAAAACTACCCATACCAAAACTAAGTCTCCACAATAGTGCTGCTGTTTGTTTTCGACAAAAACTTCGCAGAGGTTTACCTGAAAATGTAACTTTCTAACATTATAGGCTACGCTTGCATCTTCAAATTTTACGTTGTCTGTTTCTGAATACGTGACAACCAACGTTATAGTAAAGCCAATTAGCCAACGTTTTTGCACGAAACAAGTCACGGCTGTGCTGTGGTCTCTCGCGTGTGCAGCCGTTAAACTTCACTGTTTCTAGACAGTGACATTTCTTGCAGTAAACCACACTAGGTAAATGTCGGACAGAGGCAGTTAGCAATCTTTCGCGATCTCTATAAACTTGCAAAATGCTAAAGATCAATTTTGAAGTAAAAATTTATAAAAATATCAGTCAGTGACACCACACCTAACTCTGTTTCAACATCAAGATAGCTATGCGTAACGCCTGACATGAAAAACTCTTCACACAAAACGTGACAATCGTCGCATTTAGTTTTGAAACCTCTCCAGATACAAAACCTACGAGAAAAAGTGGCGGGGGACATGGCATATTATGTCCCCCCGTCTAAAAAAGTAGGGGGACACGTCCCCCGTGTCCCCCACCAAATTGCGCCCATGCTTGAGATCAAGGTAAGTCAAAGCTATACCTTAATCCTTTTCTCCTATCATTCGATCCTTAGAAACAAGCCAGCGGCACATCATTACATCACCTGACATCCAACAGTATCGATGACAAACGTTTCTTGACATGTTTGTTCAGTGGGAGATTTGCAATAAACAAGTGCCACGAGGTAAAGCCTGGTCATTATGTGGACTTGTCAACATCAAATTTTGACGGGTGAAGTGAACAACTCTGCAAAGGTGAAGTTGCTCAGTGCCAATAGAGTTGATGTTTTTCTGTATAGTGTAAAGGTATCCGGAAATTGACACCCTTCAAGCGAGATAATGCATTTGCTGTGCTTGCGTGAGTAATTTAGATTTTAGAGATCAGCTTGTAGGCTTGAATTGCAAGTAAAAGTGAATCAATGCTAGCCGATATGCAATGCCGGTTTCGTGAAAGGTTTGACTCCTTTGTTCAACGGTGCACGTAACAGTTGCAGCCATAGAAAAAATCATTTCAACAGGAAAAGCTTACAAAAGGTGTCGCTCTCGCTTTAATAAATTAGGGGCGATGAACCTTAGTCTGAAATCCTAGTGCAAGGGCAAACAAAATGTTTAGCTCTGACTGTGGTGAACGCTTTTACTAGAAGGGATTTCAGCCAAAACAGTTGCACAACTTGGCAATAGCTGTAGACTACTGGATAATGATAGTCAATGCAATATCAGCCGAAATTAAGACGTTGTAATCTCTGCCGAGCAATAAAAAACGGATGTTCTGCGTGGTAGGGTTTCGAAAATCAGTTTTCGTCTAAAATTAAAGTAGATGTCTATTGCGAACGGGCGAATCATGAAGGTAAGGAATAACCCTATACACCCGTAACTGGAAGAAGCCCAACTCAACAGCTATTCCAAGTTTGCATATTATAATGGAGGCTGAAAAGAAAAACTTCTCAACCAGAGCCAGTTTTTAGACTACTTGACAAATTTTGTCTAAATGGGTCCCGCAGCCTACGTAGACCCCGTGCCTGTGGCCACAGAGTTAGCGTTTGAAGTTTTTGTATTTTCTAAGCGAATAAGCCACTGCTGAAATGGGAAGTGAACAATGAAACGTTCTTTATATCACCGGCATTATATTATTAAATTTAATATATTACAGCCTAATCTATGCAGTAAATATACTTTGTTTCAGTCAAGGACACAGGGAGATGCTACACGAAATATGTTCACATCTGTAAAGTAGGTATCACGCCACTTCTCGAATTGGGGCCCGCAATACCACATATTTTGCGTTTTTGGTTCTATACCCTCGAACAGGCCCGCAACCAGAGGGGGGTAATCGGGCAATTGCCCCCCCGAAATTTTCACAAACGCATGTATTTGTTAGGTACAGCAACAAGTTACATCATTTTGCCACCCACAAAAATATCAGTTGGTTGCGGCCCTGCCCTCGAATGAGCAGACAATTAAAGATAAGCGATGTGGCTTACGGCAAACTGAAAACCAACAGGGATATAAATTTTACGCAATACGCAGAGTCCATAGATCAGGGATGGAACGAAGGGACAAGGGGGAACAATGACCCGGGCGCCGAATCAATGAGGGGAGCGCTGAAAGTCCCAACAATATCGCAAATAGTTTATTCAGTACATTACATTTACTCCCAAAAGACCTTAGGTTCAAACATGGGGGCGGTAAACTTGTTTTTTTGCCCCCCCCCCGGTCTCCATCTAACCTCGTTACGCCCCTGAGTTTGCGAGTGTTCGATTCTGATGTTCAAGATGTTTTATATTCTTCATATCTTTACTAAGCATGAAACATGATCTTTTTTCAGTTTGAATTGTTGTAGGCAAATTTGAGGGGAGAAAAGGGCGACACTTGGGCGACACTTAGCCTCGCTACCCCGCTGGTCAGAACTAAGACGTTGCAGAAAATTAATCAAATAGTAGGCTGTATCTATTTTGTAAGACTCTAACATTTTCGCTTTTTTTTCAACGCCAGAATTTTTAGGCTGTTCATTGTATTTTGCTTAACCTAGCTTAAATTCTTAGTGGAAAAACGGTTTACGACATTTTTGCAAGGGAAATTGTGCGGTTGTTAGCAGTGGCGTCCTTGGGTTTCCTGCGCCCGGGAAGAAAGTCAGTTTGGGCGTCCCCACCCAACCCGTTCGCTGGCAGCATAGACGCAAAGAGTGAGTTGAGAGTAAAGGAGCGCCGAAAGCTGACTCAAGCCCGCATATCGTTGTTTCTACACCCGTCTAGAAAATTCATATGACTGCGACGTCACGAGATTGCCTTCACGACCGCTGACCTTCGAAAGGAAAAAGCCTTGTTTTCTAAATCGCGGGGTTCTCAGAGCCTTTTGAAGATTCTGAATTTAGCCTACCCGCTTGTTCCCCTCTCTCGTCAGGTTTGGTCACATGGACGTCGGTAGGATTTTTTGCAGGGTCGGGCAACAGTGGATATTTTCAGGGGTAGCCAAAAGTATTTTTCCAAGGATGGTCAAAATAGGTGTGGCGGCGTGGACATGGCGTCACAGGTAAATAAAGAGGTCACCGGTAGATGGCGCGCATAAGTAACAAGTCATTGTGGTAGACACCAATGGTGTACGGGAGTCCATATTTTTGGGGGTGCAAAAATTTTTTGCCCAAATTTGATCTTGTTTTGCCCAAGTAACGTATAACAGAAAGTCTTATTGCTAGGCCTAAAACGTACCATTGTAAGCAAATCAAGGTGTCTGTATGTCTAATCACTAATTGTCAAATATCAGTAACAAATCAATTTATGCGTTGAGTCGCGCTCCTGCAATTCTTCATGCAGCTGAAGTGGCACTGCCCGGGGTTCGAACTATCATGATTCCCAGAGGGAGCATCTAAAGCCAAATTGAAGCGACGCCTTAACGATTTGACCAAAGAAGCGCTTCCCTTATTTCTGACCGAAGCGTTATGTATTATTTCCGGCTTCGTCCTTAGGCACTTCGCTTCGCATTGCGCGGCGTCATTTCGCTTCCCTTTTACTCGGGTGCTTCCCGCCGGGGAAGTACCCTTGGACTTAGCCGATTTTTCGCACATGTAATGGCCTAGCGCCATTACATAGCCTACAAATTAAATTCAAGGCAGCAACGTACTGCCATGCAAGTTCGTTGATGTGGGTATCTCCATCACATTTATGAACTGCAAACTGACAGATTTCACAGTCCTGCGTTTGAAATGACTATTGTTTACACACCTCTTCATTATCAAATAATATAAATAACGAGGTAAATAAACGCAATCCTGAAAAGAGTGTGTCACTATGAGGATCAAAGCCATATGCCCTCAACTAGCAATCAGTATGCTTCATTAGGCCCACGGCATCTAATCATGACTTTACAACTTGTAACGTTACGTTATGAGAACCAAAAAACACTCCAGTTTGGACAGTTGAATGTGCACTGAACACAGCATGATAAGAAGAAATAGCAATATGGAACTGATTCAGACATTAATACTGCAGCCTATATGATCAATTACCAAGGTATGTGTGTAAAAGTAAATTTCCAATGACAAATGACTTATAACCTCAACAGGAATATTTTATAAAAATAGCAGTGTTTCACTGGACTGCATTAATGAATTATGCAGTGCAATAGATAGTATAGTTGCCACTATTCGT
>JGI24021J15306_10008462_pt1 | contig 12658 bp, 7 predicted proteins | sample Ectturendosymbi1_FD_15306 | JGI IMG/M metagenome (IMG submission 15306) | reverse complement strand
ACATTTGAGCAAACTACGTTCTTCTGAAACCAGGCGTGTACACTCCAACATTAAAAAACATCAGGTGGTACGCGATCTCAAAAAGTTTGAGAACCACTGCTGTAGAGTGTGAATGATGCAGCGGCCATAGTGGCAAGTAGAAACGTGTCTTGCCTTCGGGCAATTTTTCTTTTGGTCTCGTGTCGAATAGATATTAAACTTCAAAATAAGCATAAAATCGAACATCAAAATTTTTGCTTTTCTGAATAAAATGACATGCATAAATGTTTGCTAAACTTTGAAACGACATTAAGCAAAAAGGCATATTTTAGATTTTGCGTGGACTACAAAAGTGGTGTGGCATTCTCGTGGTCTGCGGTTTTTGAAAATAAGCTGCAATCAGCCTGTTGCGAAGTGCTGGGGAAGTGGCAAAATTATCTATTTGCAAATCTTTTTGTTTGCTTTGTTATATTCTCTGCGTTCTCTCGTTTTACCTCAGTGCGTCAAACAAGCGCTATTTGAACCTGAAACATCTCTGCCTCCCTCCCTGCCTTGCATGTCGCCTGACGCTAACACTGCGTAACAACAGCCAGCAAGATTGTATCGCATCAGGTTTCGCTGAAGACAAACAGCGCCAGGCCTACTGTGTCGATTGACACGTGACCAGAAGTCCTCGCCGTTACGTCGGTGGTCATCTGTAGAAAACAACATTGACTTCTTGTAAAATGTCAAGCGGGCGACGCGTGGTAACTTTATCGTTGCTAGACGGTCTTGCCGTGCTGCACAATAGTACGAGAAGAAAACAGATTCGCCTGTCGTCACTTGCGCTAACCTGAAAGTTTGCAAGAAAAAAATTATGTACTTTGCTTCTGGTCATGTTTTCAAAGTTCAGAATCATACTTGCGTTACGAAATGGCAACACGTTCTGATTAAAATGTCGCCAGTCAACAGCTACAAGACTGGGCTTTCACTAGAGACAAGCAGCTTTGCTGCTAAACCTGAGAGGTTTATCTGTGATAAAAGCCCGACAAGTTCGCATTAACTCTTTCATCTGTTTCATGTCACAGACCTTCACCAGATGCACAACGTACTACACACACGACCGAATGGTTTTTATGAGATCTACCAATAATTTTGCAACTTCCTGAATTCTTGAAGCGTAACCATGTCATGAATACGTCATAAAGGAAAGATGTTCATGGAGATTAAACGCAAATACCTTGTGGTTAGGAGAACGGCACCATATTTCAACCAGTAAGTTCCTAAAAAAGCACAGATGAATGATTCCTTGATAGTTACAATACAAACTGTTTTGGTACCTTTTACTGTTAGCATTAAAGTTGTAATGTTCCTGTTCCCTGCACAAAAAGTCTGAAAGCCATTTTTTTGCTACTTGGCGTATTTTCCCATAATCGTGGGGTGGTCGGTGTGGAATGCGTGAAAGTACATTTGGTATTCTTCCACCACCGCTCAGCCCTTTATCCTGTCGTAGGATTTTATCTTTGGCGAATAGTGCGCTTGAATTTAATAATGATCATTGCTGCACAAATAAGATTTATTGCAAGTACGCTACTTTCTATTTCACTGAATTAACATTTTTTTAATGTAACGCAACTTAATTTAGAATTAAGCTTGGACTGTTGTCATAAGCAAGCTGAAAGACTCTGAGTTTGAACAATCACAATATCTCATTAATATTGTGCTTTTCACTGTGAATGTTGTAAATAAATAACTAACAAATTATGAAGAAAACACATAGTGATTCCCAACGAGGCAAATTTTACAAAAACATCTACCCTTGTTCTGCTCATTGTTGCCATCTTTGAACAACTGCTCAGCGCCTTCTTTGTTGACAAATCCTACTTTTACTTCAATTGAAGAGAGAGATCGCGTGATCCAAACAGTGGCGTAGCCAGCCCAAAACTTTTGGGGGGGAAATATTTCGCTTTAGACGAGCAACAGTATTTTGTTTGGGACACCGTTTCTCCAAGCAAAAAATGACTGGATATGGTAAAAATTATTGGAGGGGAATGGCCCCATGGCCTCCCCTGGCTACGCCTATTGGATCCAAAATTTTGGCTTGTTTTACTCTTATCAAGTGCTGGCATGAATCGTTTGCATGTAAGGTAACAATGCAGTCATACGTAAAACGTTGGATGTGCCGTTTAGAACCCAGCAGTTCAAAGGTCAAAGGTTGCCGTAACAAATTCAAAAGTGCCTGTTCTTCGTAGATTTGAAGAGGGAATTGGTACGTTTCCAATATCCCAGCTTCTTCGAAGAATATTTGAAATCTGAGTTTGTAGCTACATTCGCTGATCAATGTAATTCTGCCCAGGAAAGCTCATGCTACATCGGCTTAACAAAGATAGACATGTCTGCTCTCATGGATCGTTTGTTACCCTGGCTCCATAATTGCCTAAAATCAAGAATTTTGGCCTCCAAATTTTTTGGCCTCCCCCAAAATTTTGGGCTGGCTACGCTACTGCATGGCTCAAATGCTTGCCTAAGCAACCAAAAATCACTAATGCCATTTCCTGATCTTCAGCAAAGTATTCTCTGAGGAATATTTTTATTGCTTTTTTTCGTGCATTGCCATGGTAACATTCAACCAGATATTTTCAAGTCATTAACCAGCAACTTGGCGAAACGCTTAATTTGGAGAAATTTTTATAAAATTTAGTTGATTTTGCTATGTGATGTCTATCAAGATAAGAAAAACTGATCAACTGAAAAATAAATTTTTCGCTTGGCTGATCTTCCGTAAACAATAATTCCGTCTTAGAAAGAAGCTAGAATCGGAGGCAAAACCACACATTTTATTGTATCTTTTTGTAAGGGAAGCAAATGAAATTGGAAAATTCTTAACACAATCGTGAGAAAGGTGCAAACGTGAAAGCACCACATTCATCACGAATTCTTCTAAATTGTTCTGTGACGAGTGGTGCCTGCTTTGGCCTTTGTTGTCATGAACCTTGTGATCGTCCCCACGCTGCCCTCCCAGTGTTCCAGGGTTGCTGTGTATCAGGTTAATGCAACGAGAATCTCAGGCGAAAATAAGGGGTAGTGCATTTATTGTTTAGATCACGCATTAGGTATGAATAATTTATCGTCCATGTCAACTAATCAGACTAAATGCATTCAGGCCACTCCCCGTCTGGTGACGTAAGCGTCTCGTGTTGTTGCAAAAGTAAAATGTTCTGTTTTTAATGGAGCCAGTGTTTGAGTTTTTTTGTACCAGTTTTTTTATTTCAGTGATACTCTTGGTCCTGACTCACTGGAAGATGGTCACAGCCAGCAAACCAAGCCTTAGTTAAAAGCTACTAAACCAGTGTTTCCCAGCCGGGGCGCCGTTTATAGTACTCAGGGGTGCCGCGAGTAAAGATGTTTTTCAATATATCATTAAAAATACACTTTCAAAATGTCATCAAACCTTAACGCAAATTGGTATGTGTTTGCCACTGAGTGTCGCAAATTTTATTTATTTCCTGTATGGTGCCACGACCTTAAAAAGGTTGGGAAATACTGTTGTACTAAACTTATAGCTGCAAAACGTATTAATGTCACGAAAACAGACACGACTATAACGAGACAAAGCTTTGTTTTTAACTTCAGGTAACTAAGATGACGCCTGCATAAATTCCCACAGGGATTAGAATGTGAAGATTTACGCGTTAGGAGCCAAAGTATCAAAAGCTGACATAATTTTTGTCAAATTCAATATCAGTTTTCTTTCTCTGAAGTGCAAGAGCCTCGCAGCTCAGAATATTTTTAAAATGAGGGCATATTAAAGCAGTTACTTGGTTGTAAATATGGGGCTGCTGGCCACGTTCGTTCGACAGGAAAACTCTTTGCAAGAAATGGGCCTTTGCTCAACAGCAGTAGAATGACATAACATGAATCATTCTGTGGAGCATGCCTCACTTGTTCAACTGCATATCTATCAACTCTTCACCCATTGCTTGCCCACCATCAACTGTGTTATATAAATGATACATGATTTACCGTTTGTGTACCCTTGCGTCCGAAAGCTTTCTGTTTTTGTCTTTGGTTTGCCACGTCACGTGGGTTGATTTATATCTACTCCTTTTTTCATTTCACACCACCTAATCGCGAAAAAAATACACTGAAGTTTGTTTTCGAGCTTTTCTCTGTCATTACTGAAAAAGCACCATAACTAGTTACTGATTCGACAACAGAGGCTCCTGCACAACTTCCCAACAGAACTAGCCTTAAAGCGAAATACCTCACCAACAACTGCCAGTTGCAAATGCGCCACTTGAACATTCATCTGCTGCTATCCAGTCAAACTCTGGTCTAGTTATTTTCTCGGGGGGTAATGTTGACTTTGAAGGTTTGTCGCAGAAAAAGCATTCAAGTTCAAACACCCGTTAACATGAACAACATCCATTACCTCTGACACTAATTCAGGCCTTGGATTATATTAGTCCTTATTGCCGTGCAAAGTATTTGGTCTTGACACGATAGAGTTCACGAGTTCGAGCGCGTCAAACTTGTTCATGTTTCCAATCGGGACTGCGAAGAAATATTTTCAAGGTATAAACTGTAACTCAAGCTTCGAAACCCACGCAAATAAACAAAGCAACTTATGCACAGTTCAAAATGCAAAAAAGTCTTGAAAAGAGTATAATATGCTCTTGCGCATCACCTGGCGGACAACAGCCTTTTGACATAGCATGGTTTTGCTGGAAATATTTCCGAGGCTCTGAATACAACGCTATTCAACTCACGCCAAAAACACATCACTTCAAGTTGCCGAAACCAGTTGGTTCACTATTCCCTGCTGTCCGCAAAACGGCTTTCTCTAACGCAGAGGTTTCCAGCCTGGGGTACATGTATCCCCGGGGGTACATTTGCCTATCTGAAGGGGTACAATGAAAGTTAGCAGTAGGAGATAAAAATTCATTTATATGTTGTTTATTTTTAAATATTTATACATATATCAGTTAATACCATTTTAAAAAGTCATTATGTGCTTATTGTCAAATATTTCTATGAATAATGATGAGAAAATATTTTGTCATAAGGAGTTTTAGGGGTACATGTTCATCTGTCGAAATTCTGAAGAGGTACATGCTTATCTCTTGAAATTCTGTAAGGGTACATGGTAAGAGAAAAGTTGGGAACCCCTGCTGTAACGAAAGACTTTCTCACGCTATTTGCCACAAAATGAATGCAAATGGTTTGCAATATCTTTGCCCACTGATTGTTCGCTTTTCACATAAGTCATCTGAGTACTGTTTGGAGCAATAGAAAATACAAAAAGCAAGCTCGCGGAAGCTAAACTTGCCTGATTTTGTCTAAGGCTGATCATCATCAACCTAAACTAGGAACCCTGGCAAAAATTCTTAGACACTTTTCAGATTGTTTTCGCGCGTTGGAGCTTGTCAGCTGTTGAGCGATTTCGACTCTGACGTTAATCTGAAACGAAAACTTCGCACTGCGTGCCGGAGTTCATCTCAAAAGCGGTTGCTCGACGAAATGCTGAACGTAAGAACAACATCTCTATGGCTGGAACGCAAGAACCACAAGTGCTTTCATCGCTGACGCACTGAATAACATCAAGAGATAAAACTTTTCGCGTAACGTTTTCAATGCTCGCCATGTACCATACATGTTAGCCTCACTTCCAGTATCTATGTCGCGGGCAGCTGCAGACAGAATGCTCTCTGCTACAAATAGAGCAGAGCGGGGCTTCCGACCCATTCAGGTCATGAAATCACTGGCCGGTATTTCCGGCTGCCTGCTGAGCTCGACGTTGCATTCGCAGCGCAGGAGCGAGGAATGCCCGGTCCACCACCTGAGACAGTAACGCATGAGTAATGACCCGCCGTGAGTCTGTTCTTTCTTACCTTCCGCAATGGAGACACCACCGTGACCAGTCGACCAGCTTTTAACAACTTTTCTGCAAATGTCGTTTTCAAGAACTTTATTTGCTCGCGGCTAGTATCGGCGCCTTGAGATAATGTTTGAAGCTGCGCCATCTTGCCTAAGTGGAAGCGAAACTATAAGCTGGCCGTCAACTTTAAAAACGGAATTTCAAAAAAGAATAAACAAAGCGTTTTCAATCCTCGAATAAACCATCTTATGCTAAATCGGGTCACTCCGCCTCCAATGCTCTCATGCGTGACTTGCACGTGACTTGCAATGCTCTCATGCGTGACTTGCAAACCGAAGTGTGGCTTCAACAAACTTAAAACCGGAAATTACTTTCGGTTGTGCTGCTGAAGATGTTGAAAAAAAAAGCTGAAGAAAACGAGAGCGGAAAACGAGAACAACACTTATCTTGTTAATCAACTGCGCAAAATGGTTGAGATGATGTGTTGAAGCGGCATAAAACAATCAAACAAATTGCCTTAAAATGTCGAAAACACAAGAAATCTTGAATATAAAACATTTCCATGCCTGCAAACATATTCGAGTGTGCAGCAGTGAAGCGGGTTCATCTTGAGCGAAATGCAAACCGTGTGTGGGACTTCTTCCGCAATATTTAACAAAACGAGTGAAAGCAGCAGATGGAAACTTCAAACTTTTAACCCCTGTGATGAAGTCAAAACTGTTTCCGCGTAGACGCCGTTCTCCCATCAGCAGCTTGCTTCATGGTTGGCCTCGTGGTTGAAAAATAGCAACGCCTCGTTTTTGATGATATGTAAAAGAGGCAAGTGGGAATGCTGTGAGAGGTTTGATGAAAAGACAATTGGTGAAGAGCAAATGCAACGCGTATTTGATGCCGTTCTCGGAAACTTGATAAAGAACGCAAAATGTTTGAACCAGCAAGCTGCCAAATCCAGAAGCAGTTGCTCAGAGTTAATCAAGAATTTTATTTTGACTTATAGTCGTGCGGGAAGACATTTCATGTGGAGGGAACGAAAAAGATTTGTTCTAATAAGGTACCCGGTATGCTTGATGTCACTTTCACTTTCGTTAGCCGTTGGTTTTACCTTTCCCTGATGACAGTCCGGTCCGCTTTCATCTGCTTCGTTTCCAACACAGTTACCGATCAGTTTCGAAGTCTGGCATCATCATCTCGACCACGACACATCATTCGACTATTGTTTCATATTTTGTCTCACTTCAGTTGGTGTTCAGGTTAAACCTCGTGCGGGATTATTGCCCTGAAAGTTACAACTCAGGGCGCTGATTTTAATATTTGCCATGACTAAGGGGGCAACAGACCCCCATAAACTCCACCCTTCCTTCGACGTATTTGCTCTTTCAAACAAAAGTTTAAACTAAGACACCAACTGTGGCTCCGGCGGTCAGGAAACCTTGTCTTTCACTTTTACAAAGCAAGCAGAAAACGTAATCGAAAACAAACGGACATTTTGGAGGAATTTAGGCAATCAGCAACAAAATTCCCTCAAATTTAACTTCTGGATTTTATTATACTATCTAACATTTTTGCACAACGAAGAATTTTCTCCTCACGAAACTTTTCAGGCACTAGATTTTAGAAGCTCTGAAATAAACTTTTATGTACACTCGCTCTCTTCTACCCGTTTCTTAAGACGATGCACAGATACAAGCATCAAGAAAAAATTGATTTTTTGTTCAACAGGTTTTTTTCAGTAGCTGAGGCTGACTGTATTTGTCTGCTGAAAAAATGCAGCAGCAGTTTGCGTGCCGCCCTGATTGCATTTATTGTTTTGAGCAACGGCGCGTCGATTGGAGAACAGAGCATTCAGAGATCGTTGCGGAAAGCAATATAAATATTTGACATTTTCGCAAGCAAATTTAACAATGGCGCGTGTGATGACGACAGAAGGGACGCTGTGCTAATTTCTACGTGAACGACAGCTCTAGTATTTGTTGCGTTCCAACGCAATTTAGAGCGGTCTATCTCTGTCTCCCTCTGCTGTATATAACACTGAAACGTAAATAAATATCCTAACCACGAGAGAAAAGCTTGTTCACTGTCTTTATGCTACGTAACAAACTAAAGATAGAAATGAAACTGGTGGGTAAGCTGCTTAAATTCTGAAAAATTCTGTCGTAATAACTGGCTCTCTTAGATAGTCGACATACATCATTCTTTTGCCAAAAATACGTCGGTAGTTTGCGCAAAACGTAAAAACGTATTTTCAGCAAGAAAATTAGGTATAAATTCCTCTGGTAGAGGAAGAAGACTAGGGATTAAAGCTGAAGCAAACCCAGACAGTTGTATGACTTTTTTTCTTTTTCTTCGTCAGAGACGGGCATAAGTACCAATGAAAATCTTTAAGCATTTGAGTCCCAATACGTTCATGACTTATTGAATTCATTGAAACTATTTTTGCTGTCTTCAACATCTTTCTTTCTGCAGAATTAAGAAACTCACCTATTAATCGTTTCAATCGATACAATGTTCTATAGCAGGGTTGGGGAACGTATTTACTATCACGGGCCGCATGACGTCTGCATTATCGCTTGCGAGCGGCAAAATCAATTAATTTTAAAGAGTGACTTCTCTTGACTTACTAGGTACCTGCTTATCATGGAGCTTCATTTTGACGCGAAGTTGTACTCTAACTTGCCTAACGAAAATTCTGATGCGGGCCATATCAAATGTTCACACGGGCCGCATTTGGTCCGCGGGCTGCAGATTCACCGCCCCTGTCCTATAGCAATGTCAAATCCACCAATTGAATCTTGTCAATGCGCAGTGGTGGTCTTCACAAACAAACCTAGAAGTGTTGCGTGCAAGCATGTGCTGTATATATCGCAGGCAGCAAGTCTGTACAGCGTAAAGCTTCAAGACATCAAAGGAGCAAGGAGTTTTGTACGTCTGTTCAAAGATGAAATTATTAAACTTTTGCAAATGCAGAACAACAGCTTTCTGTCGATTCGAGATAGTCTACTACAGAAAAAAGGAGGACTGTTTGTTCCGTTATGTCTTTACCCACAACCAACATCATTGCCAATTGCAATATTCCCAATGAAACAAAATTCCAGCTAAGTCACTGTCTGCGATTTTTATCCTGACTTTATGCCTGTTGGCTCCGCTTTCGAAACACTTCATGGCCGATTTGTAAAGGATTCACCGAAATAGCAAGGAAGGATTTGCCTCCGGCTGCATTCTTAAATTTTTGCGTGTTCAAGAACGCTGCGTGGGCGTTGGCTTGTCGTTGGAAATGCCCCACCGCTGTTAACTCGACCCTCTGCTGTAAATTAAGCGTATCGCCTTCACGGTTAGTAAACAGCTACTAACAGCTCTCCGCGTATGTATCGCCACGTCCAGGCAATAAAGGGCGCAAACAGATCGATAAAGTCACGAACTGTTGAGTGAGGCACCGTTATTGTCCTAACTACAATAACGATGGTCAGAAGCTGGAAAAAAAGAACTTTCGCGCTAATTTCACCGGTTCTTGTCGATTTGAAACAACGACATGGACCCTACTCGTCTTACAGCATCCGGTAGAAAACCAGCTGCTCGTCATGAAAAGTTTCTGCTGATGCATTATACGAAAAAACATTTGAAGCATGTGTAGCATATGAAATAACATGGAAAATACATGCAGCTGAACATGTGCAGCGAATAACTGAGAGCACCACTAAAAATAGTTTTCGGTTTCTTGTCGGTTGCATTTCCGGACAGTTGCACGTTGCGCTTCCTGTCAGCAGCTCATATTTACCCCCAACTTTGTTTTTCAGTGTTGCAATCGCCAGATACCAACATAATCCATTTCCGTCGCGTTGCCGATACAAAGCAGTGTAGCTTGGTGAGTTGCTGTGCGTAGAAAACAGTATATTAACAGCTGTTGGTAGTGATGTGAAAACCAGATCCGACCCGTGAGCTAGTTATAAGAAACGTGGCTTTAATTCCATTGACAAACGAGGTGGTTACAATAAACTTCTCGCACAAACATAACATTTTTGACATCCTAGCGTGGCTCTTTAGTGTTGTGGTGATTTTTTCTAGCTAGCAGTTGTAATGCTTCGTACTTATAAACATTGTTACATATAAATTGTAACTAACTACTTCAAGTTCTCATCTCTTCAAAAGCGTATGAACAGATGAAGAGCAACTTACGTTCTCTTCGCCTAAACTTAACTATTTCTTCCAATATGTTTTTGCCAGCTTGTGGGCCATATCAATACTCCAAAGCGCCACCAACATAACCAGCATGGATAAGAAACATTTGTAATTCAATCCTATCAAGGTGATACGTACAAAGCGTTTGCAGCAACAGCAATAACAAAAACGCAGGTTGGTAGAAATGCTGCAAGGATTTCACAGATCTTTCATAGCATTGAAACAAAAATGCTTGAGCTGGGGATGGCCTTCGCGGTTGGTAACAGGATCTCGCTGTTGGCGTCCCCCCCGGCCGGTCGGGAAATGTTAAAAGCTCCAGTGGTTTGTTTAAAGGTCACAAGAGAACCCCTCATTCTTTAGATCATTTTTCGCGGTGCGAATTATTTTACGCAGACGTTTTTCTGCAATAAAAGCTTTTTACAGCCAGTGGCCTGCAGCAGTGATGATGCCCGTATGCTAACTTTGCTTTTTTAGATCTTCACTGCGATTCGTGAGGGATCCTAAAAGGTCTACTAGTTCTATTCACGGTTGCTTTGATTTTATCGATCACAGTAAAATTCCAACCGTTCCGCAACTTGCGTTTCCAATACTTCGAGAAGGTTCTTCCTCCTTTCAGCATCCCCGATTCGTTGTTATTTTCGCACAAGAGACGATCCGCACAACGATTAAAGGTATTTTTCCAAACGTTTAGTTTCTCAGGGTTCAGTTAATCATCGCCAGTCAAAGTTTTTTTGTAATCCAGAGTTGAAAATAGTTTCACTGTTATCATAAACGAACCACTTCTCGGCAAATAAACATCAACAATTTCGTTCATCTCTTGTAAAAAGATTCCTCTGTTATTCTAAATTTGATAAAAATGATCTTTGCATTCATGTCAGTATACCAACGGTTGTCTTACAAGTTACCGTTGCGGAGCAAATTTGTTACAGATCAAGACAGACCTTAAATTGCAGCCAGCCTTGCGTTAACAGGTGCTATGCTTCAGGGGCAGGCTGAATGAAATACTGGCATTATTATCTATTCTGCTGCAGTTTATCGCCGTGGTTCCAAACAGGCTTTCCCGCCAAAGAAGAAATTTGATCAGATTTTTGTGAATATTTCGTCGAAACGCATTCAATGACCACCATTCAACGGTCGACATTTAAAGGTGAATGAATCTAGTAGTTTTCATTTTTAAAACTGCAACAAAGTTACCACTAGCGATTTCGGAATGTTTGTTGAATTTGAAAGTTTATGTTCTGATGAAATGCAATGTGCGAAACATAAATATACTTTTTGATGTTTTTTATGTCCAATTTATCTTATGCGCCAGAATTGTGTTCGTAATCACTACAAATCAGAGTCAGAGAATGTTGTGATGATAACATCTCAGAGAATCTTTTGGTAGTGTTAATTGATTTTTATAAAAATCTAGGCTGGTTGACTGGTTAGTGGCTGTAATGGAAGTACTGGATCAGGTTTGAATAATTATACCGTAAGTACGAGTGAAGACATATAGAAGAGGCCGATCTACCTAAAGGTATGTATGAAACAGTTTTATTTGCTATAATGTGTTTAAATAGATCATACAGCTTCCTGTCAGCATATAGAATGGATTTTATTCACTGAAAGTGACTAGTATCAATGAAACAAACAAGCCAAACAGATGAGAATATGTGCAATTTTTCTCAACTTTCTCTTGACTCTGCGGTATGAAGTTTAGAGTATGGATTCTTCACTATGTTATCAAATAACGTACAACGTTTTAAGCCCAATAGAGGTGCTATTAGTTCATTTTTAAGTTTTTTTCAATTATTTTCTCAAGTTTACATATCAAATGAAGGATATCGGCATTTTGTGTTTATATACAATCATGTCGTCATATATGATAATTGCCTATAGCAAACAAAATGACGTATTGTCTAGGTCCGGGTAGGTTAACAGGTCCGTAACCAGAGGGGGCGCAGGGGGAGTAAAGTTCCCCCTCAAAATTTTTCGCCTCCCCTGAAAAAATGTGTTGGGCACAGTTGCAAACTATTGGACGTAGTTTAAAAACTGTGGGCCCCTCTCAGAAAACTCTCCGCCACCCCTGGCGACCCAAGCTGGTTACGGGCCTGAAGGTTAAGTTCTGCACAAGTCCTTTGCAATGCTGGAAACTTAATAGAATGTTACATAAAAAATGCTTGATATCCTTTTGCATTTAAGGTAGCCTATATTAATAAAAAACTAGTCGGTTGAGCACACGTCAGCAAAGCTGTTCAGACCGGATTCGATTCTTGGTTGAGTCATATACCGAAGACCAGCCTCGTGCTCGGAGTTGATGGATGAGCGCAAGGGAAAGCTTCACGCGCGGTGGTGCCATTGACTCGCCACCAGTGCAGCAATCACTAAGAAAGCAGTCGCGCGACCCACGGCGCAAGCAAGCGGAGGAGGTGGCCGCTGACCACTCGTGACACTCCGAAAGGAGAACAAAAACCAAATATAAACAAAACTGAGGATTCATGCGTTACTGTAACTTTCTCGACATTCTGGAAGGGAGAGATTCTGCCTCTCCATTCCGCTCATACAGCAACCAGTTCTTTAAATTGTGACAAGACGGCCTATTGATGCAAGTATCCAGCGAGTATATTTACTAGGCTTTAAAGAACTGAGTTTCAACATACTAGAGAC
>JGI24021J15306_10008461_pt1 | contig 12658 bp, 10 predicted proteins | sample Ectturendosymbi1_FD_15306 | JGI IMG/M metagenome (IMG submission 15306) | reverse complement strand
ATTTGAAATCGGTGCCCCCCCATTTCACGTTTGCCCCCCGGTTGCTGCATACATCCAATACTGTATTTTTTAAATTTGGCCCTCCTTCTGGTTTTTGGCCCCCCCTGCTGCTAAATCCTGGCCACGGGCCTGCTATGGTGTTGAGCTCAATGGCTGAGAATGAGAACAACAAGAAATCACGATAATAACACGTGTTTTATCAGGCGCGAAAAAATTAGCCAGAAAACCTGATAATGTTCTGGCAGCGCAGAAGTGGTGACACGTCTTTGCTCAGATATGAGGCTGTCCCCAGAGCTCAGATCTCTAGCGAAAGTAAACGAACACGCACCGACGAACTTTGTTGGCAAACTTTTCGTAAATCCACATGCTGAAGGCTGTTTACTTAATTTAACCAGCCCTTATTTTTAGCCTACGCACTGAGTATCGTGTTAAAAAGGCGTTGTTTGTAGAAGGTTATTCTTTGAAACGAGGCCTTCCTCACTTTTCACTGCCGGACATGCTGGAAACATGGGCGTCGGAAGGAGGGACAGGGTGACTTGTCCCCCACAGATTTTAAAATCTGATGTTTTTCTATTAATTCTTTAGTGGAAAAATGTTTTTCTTTCAGTTTCGAGTTGACAAAATGAAATTTAACAACTATCGCTCCCCTTGGAAAGATATGCTTTTGGCCAAATCCATTATTGCCCCCTCCTTTGAAAAAATTCTTACGACGCCCATTGCTGCAAATGCCGCTAATGTTATTGGGAAACTATCCTCCATTTGCCTGCCTCACATAGAAACCAATGTAACTTCGATAACCGCAAGGTTTCTCGGTGTCTTGGCTGCAAGGTTTCATTTGTTTTTTTTCTAGAACAAAGATAGCTCTAGTTCATTAAAATGCTTATGGAGAAGTTGCTTCCAGCTACGTCGCTAGCAGCTGCGTCTCGCATGTGTTTGAGCGTGTGTAAATTACCTCGAGTATGTTGAAGTTTCGCATGTTTTATTTTGTTTTCTTTGTGTGCTAGTCCGTTTCTTGTGGGCCTTACGGCTGAAATTAAATAAAATAAATAAGGAAACAAATCTACCAAGAGCATTCAACAAAAGCATAATGCTCTAGATCCCTTCATCTGCAACCAGATCCTGCGATAGTGGAGAAGGAAGCCACTGTGACAACGTAACGTAATGACGCAATAAGAGCACAAGCACAAAGCGACCTTGAACAGGAAGGATCACAACAACAGTTTGAAGGGGCTCATGTTAAGATCGAGCAAAACGTTTTCATTTTCAATTCAAACACTTCTCATGAAAAAGAACAACAGAAAAGCGAATTAACACACCACACCAGCTCGACAAGTGATGAACACCAACGACAGACACAACCAATCCACATAATGAAGGCCGTGTCAGCAAATACACTGAAGCAAGATTAAAAAATAGCAACAAAAAACACACGGGTCGATAATTTCTTCCTATCCCTCTACGAAGTTGCACCTTTTAAGGCTAGCCCCGATCTCACACAGAACAATGGACAATGTTTTATTGTTTCATATGACTCAGCCAACAAACAGGAGCACTACAAGAAGCCATTGCACTGAGTAAACCAACCACAATAGTGAACATTAGAGCAAATGAAAATGCAATGACGCAATGGTTGATCAGTATAAACAAAGACGGGTGCTGTGTCTTATAGTATTGGTGAGAGACCACAGCGGTCATCTAGTCAACCAACACTCGACAACCGACATCCTCACAGGCTTTTCAATTGTTTCCGGCGCTGAAGAAAACAAGAGCCTCAGCGTCAAGTCAAGTTCAGCATCAGTCGCATTCTATACTATGACACCATCGGTGGGAGCCCAACGCAAGGTGCATTGCAAGGCCTGAATAACGGCAACTTCGCAGAGCTACGATCAAAACCATTTCATTGTTACGGCGAACGTCTGCGTTGTTCCCGTGCGTAGCTTTCTCGTCGGAGAAAGAGAACGATGATGAGGTCGGTTTACAAACGAACGAACCACCGAGCGTCTCGCCATGTTGATGCCAGCCGTTCTTCACTGTCGGTGCGATTACAATTTGGATGGGGGCAAAGAAAGGAGTGCTTTCTTCAGCAGACAACGGTTGAGAAGACTAATCCGAATCTACAGCACAGTTCGGATGTAGTGATGACCAGGCCCGTAACCAGGGGGCGCAGGGGGGCAAATCCCGCTACAAAATTTTTCGCCCCCCTTGAAAAATGTGTTCAGCATAGTTATAAACTATTGGACATACTGTAGTTTAAAAAATTTGGACCCCTCTCAGAAAACTCTTCGCCACCCCTGGTGTCCTAAGCTGGTTACGAGCCTGGTGATGACGTCATCAGAAAAGCAACTCGGAAAATGCGACGCACTGCTCGCAAGCGATCTGACATTGTACGTGGACCAATAGGACTTCAAAGCAAGTTTTACAACTCCAGGATTTGAGGCTTACCTTACGGCGAACAAACATCAAAACACGGGTCTTTTGTCGCTGAATCCGTGAAACGAAACAAACACGTTTCGCTTTTTCTAAGCGGAGTTCTTTTCATCTTTTTTCTTCCACACGGTGTTCTTCATTTACTTTTTAGGAAAGACACCTGCAGCAACATTAAATGGCAAAACACGGTCCAACGCGAAATGTATAGGTTGCGGACTACTTTGCTTTGATGCCATCCACAAAAAAACACGCAAGATGTACGCTCAACAGCGCCACCGGCCGTGACTGTTTTCATCCACAATTAAGTTTGAATGAACTTGTCCCATTGTTGACGATGTCCTCTAAGCAGTCTGTGGAGCCGGAACTCAAATTTCGGGTTCCGGTTCCAGAACGACTTGGTCCATTAAAAACTAAACACCCTTGTATTATTTGTTCAGTTGGCTTGCTCCACAAACTACGTCTGTTGAACCAGAGCTCAAATTTCAGGCTCCGGCTTCACCATTCAAAAATTTTTGACTCTGGCTCGAGCCATCCAAAATTGCTTGGGCTCCGGCTCCACAACCCTGCCTCAAAGGCAGCAAATTATAAACGTCATCAGGAAGTTCTGTCAAGCATGACGTGGGGTTGCGCCTGGTGGCCAGACCGTGAAAACCATCTCCCTCAAATATCAATGTCGCTTGTTGACACAGCATGTAACATCTCTTAGTGTAAACCAGGGTGTACAACCTTTTGCTCTTGCCGGCCGCATTACTTCTATTTGTATGAAGTACAGCCGCCAATGAGTTCGAGCTATATTTATGAGATGCATTTAGTTAAAGAAAAGGTTTCATCCGGTATATGTCATTTACTTGTGCCTGAAAGTACAATAAAATGTCAAACATTTCAACGAATTTATTAAAAGAAAAGTTTGGTCGTCTGATTTTCTTGCTTAGCGTTTGTTTTGCTTCAGTATACGCCAGCACGGCCGCCAAATCTTATATTTGAAATTACATGTGGACGGCCGCAAATTTCATTATCGAAGGGCGCCGCACGGCCGCAGTTTGTGCACCGTTGGTGCAAACTATTTTATTTGAAAAAGAGCTGTGGTGCCTACGTCGTAGGCGAAATATATACTCTGTAAGATCTTAAAGTGTCTTAATTCTTTGCTGAGAAAGGATTTCTTTCCACAGACAGTGTTAGTGCAAACTATTCAGATGGCGAAGCGATCCCTATCAGGTGAACGAGCAAGCACTGACGGCAGAAGCGCCAAAGTTCAATAGGCTTCCAGCTATGCAACAATTGTGTTACAACAGTCAGTACACGCCTCATATTTCAACGCCGTTTATTGACCAAGCACTATAAACAACCGACAAATGCACCAGCAACAACACATAAAGTTAAAGAGCTGCTCTGCGTTAACGACAAGATGAGGCTCGAGCTGAAAACTTGGAATCGCACCGTGTTGGGGAGGAGTTGGGTGTGTTGCGGAAGAGCTGGGTGTGTTGCAAAGGAGTTGGGTGTGTTGCGAAGGAGCTGGGTGTGTTGCGAAGGAGCTGGGTGTGTTGCGAAGGAGTTGGGTTCAACGAGCGTTCGAGGTGCAAAGCGCAGGGGGATGAAAAGCACTGAGCTGTGTCGGCGCTTGAACGTTATGTCACACGTCGCAAACCGACATTGCAGCACACAACGTAACACATAACACAGTGAAAAACAACACGTAAAAGGCTTTTTCTACAACACGAGGAGGAGGTGCAACTCGAATGTGACGTACAAGTGGGCTTTGATTGTGACTCTACAATCGACTGGCTTAAGTGACTCGGGCGCTTGTATGGCAACTTTTTCTGTTTTTTCTATGCGATTGTGCTTTCAAACGAGTAGACAGGGAACGTGGGTAGGCAGCGCGAGAAAGCTATGCTACTGTGTACAACGGTTATGGCAAAAATCACTTTTTGTAGAGATGGTAACGAAAACGGACGGTCAGCGAACAAAAGCACGGCGCCAAAGGTAAAATCTACGTCATCATGTTCATTCCCTTTTGACTCGAAGAACACCGGATTCACTCAAACAGGACAAATCGACGTTTGCAAGACAAGCTATGGCCCAGTTTTGGTAATTGCGCATGGACACTTTTTGTGACGATTTACGTTATGCATCGTGGTGGAGGATAATCGCGTGGAAAACAGGATCGCCCCGAAGCGAAAAACGCAAAAGCAGTTTAAGAGAGTCAGCCGCGGTTATTTGCCTGACGTTTTCGCTTTTCAGGTCTCGTTACGGTCTAACCTGAGCAAACACGCACGCATTTTCATGGAATTGGCGGGATAGTTTGCGAGTTTTGTAAAAAAAACTGCGATTTTCAGATGAACAGGGAAACACAACAGAGTTTCCAGAGTAGAACAACTGGCGTGCAAGTCGCGAAACGCTTGTCATTAAATCCGATTCGAAAAGAATGCAGTCGTTTGACATGTTGTTGCAAAGCTCGGGCAGGCGCAGCGTGATTGGCTGACGAAACAGACAACGATGCGGGGTCGTTTGAGAAACGTGAGCCCTGCACTCGAGGCCAGGCGCCAACTTCTTGGACAAGAACACGGGGAACAGTGATGCAGCGGCCGGAGCATAAATCACATCTGAAGGAGCCTGCACCAGGGCTGTGGAGCCGAATCTCAAATTCCAGGCTCCGGCTCCAAGATCTACAAGTGTTTGGCTCCGGATCCAAACGTATCTGGTCCATGAAAACAGCGAAATTCTATTGTTTATGCACAACTCGCTTGCTCCACAAATTGCGGCTGTGGAACCCAAATTTCAGGCTCCGGCTCCAGAGTTTCTGACCACAGTTCCGGCCCAACATCTGAACGTTTTTGGTTCCTATCATCAAAAATTGCTTGGGCTCCAGCTCCAAAGCCCTGCTCTGACTGACTGAAGGACACAGGCAGGGGTGTAACGAGGGGGCACAAATGCCCGAGCGCCGACTCACTATGGGGGCGCCGAAATGTCCCAACATTGTCGCAAGCACTTTCTTCAACGCAGTACATTTGCTTCCGAAAGAGCTCAGGTTCGAATATGGCGGCGCTAAGCCTGTTTATTGTCCCGGGCGCCATCTAACCTCGTTACGCCCCTGGCCACAGAACCTGGTCGACAATTTAGAGCCACGACAAAACACACAGCGTTAGATTCTTGTGCATCGGGAAAAATACGGTTTTTAGAAGAGCTGTGCGACGAAGCGTAAAGTGCAGGTAAGACCAGAAACAACCGCTACTTGGTTAAAACTCCGCAATGGATTTGCAATTGCTAAAATAGTTCACGTTTTCGTGAAGAAAACGGAGGGCGTACGATGCTCGTGACGACACCATCAACCTATGACGTGCAGGTGACGCTTGTTGCGAGGAAATATTTTTAAGTCGGGTTCAGCATGAAAGCGCGTGAGAATTACGGAGCAGGAAAAAGACAAAAATGTTTCTGAAACTTCAACTGAACACGCGTCTGCAAGCGCAGGCGGTCGCTTTCTCACCGTTACTGGACAACGACACCTCCACGCCGGCTTGCCCGGGTATGGTGCAATTGACGAAACCCGCGTATAGCGCGTTAAAGTGCATTTGAACGGACTTGTCCCGGGAGCTGAATTCCATTTGTGTGCGATAACCCCAACCCCAAGGCGACCCACCCACCACCACCCCATCCTGCGAGTCCTGGTTCAGAATGAGCCGAAGCGGTGGAACGGGTTTCAGAGTTGGAGAAGTTTGTTGTCAGCTCCGGTGCAAAGAATAATTGCCTGCGCCGTACCAGCAAAAAAACTAAAACAGGAAATTCTACCATCTGTCAGTTGCTTTCAACGCCTCTGTCTTTCCGGCGCCCCCGGGCGGGTGTGAAAGTGGAAAAAAGGACTGTTGCGCTTTTTTTTTGAACGAAAACTTTACGTTCCAGACAAGACTGACGTCAAACAACTTAACATCGCGCAATCCTACGACAGCTTCTGTCTGATGTTCAGCAGCAAACTTTAGTGAAAACCTAAAACTGCGAAAGATCTCATGGAAGAAAACTGTGTTTAAAAAGTTTGACAAAAAAATATTTGAAGCTATCGTAGAGTGAAAAATGAAAGTCAACGTCATGTCGGCTGCAGCATTTTTTAAAATTTATCTGACCATTCACGAAAGGAGTTTGCCGCGGTTATTCGGAAGCAATGTAAAAACGACACGATTGTGGGTTTTGATTTTGTGGGGTGGGAGGACAAAACAGGCCCGTAGACGGGGACAGTGCCCCCCACAATTTTTTTGTGTCCCCGAAATTTGTTGCGGCCATAAAAATTTGTTTTAAACAAATAATAAAAACTAAAATCTTATCACCCTTAAAGATGTCTTTTTCCCCAAAAACTTGCCTGCTACGGACCTGCGGACAAATGCGGTCGATCAAAAATTTTCTTGACCCTCTCCCCAGAGCTTTAACCAACGGCGCGGGTGCGCCGCGTCGAACGCTCGCGGTAATATCGGCGAGTAAGTTTTTTCAGCCAACCGATTACTGCTTGGCCATTGACATGTTGCAGGTCTTGTTTCCACCCAAACGCCGGTCTGCGCGTTGGCATGAGTTGATGCAAATGACATTTGGGGATAGAAGAGAGTGAGGCGCGAGAAAAAGGTAAAAACGAAAGGCGCGAAAAGAAGGCGACGCAATGGAACTAGAAAGATCAACAAGACAAGAAACACTTTTTCGGTGAAGCTTTTACAAAATTAAAAAGAAAAAAAGCAACTTTCTTTCGTGACATCATCTTTCCAGAACCTCTTGCAAGTGCAGAAGCAAAAGCTCGATTTGAAGCTTCCTTTTCCAACAGCAAGGTTTACGCTGCGGGGTGATGCTAAAACCGGCTGCGAAGGGAAATCCGGATTTATCGCCGCCCGCCAATCAAGACTCTTTGCGGGACATCGCGAGACAACCGCGCAAGGTTAGCCCTGGCTGAGAGGTTTGCTGATCGTGTTGGGTGACGTCATCATGCGTATCTCCCACCTGGAACGAGGCTTTGTTTATTCGAATAAACTAACATGCAAAGCGCTCGCGCGGCGATACTTGCGGTGGATTCTGGGTTCGTTTCTCTTCGCTATGGTATTTCGGGCATTTGTTCGCAATAGCTCAAACTTCCTCATTTTTTTCGTTTTCGGGCATTATTTATGACTGGAAAACAGACAATTATGGCCGAATTGACTAATTTCTTTCGGTAATTAAAAAAAAATTCGGTCAGTGGCCGAAAAAAGAAAACAGCGATGGAAGAACTGTTCGGAGACGGTTTGGTCAGTGCTTTGACAGTTGAAAGCAAATTACCATGGCTTGCGCTCACAGAAAAATAAAGTCACGTAGGGCTGGCTACATGTTTTACCACACAGCTAAACAGCCAGAAAACATGCAGTCGTCTTTCTGTTCGCGAAACAAAACTTATTGCTGCTATGTTGGGTCGGCGGCGTGTTTACGACTTCCGATCTTAAGCCAGTAACTCCAAAATGATGCGCGCAGTCTCGGGGTCTGTGCATGCGCGATGTCCCCATCCACGCCATGCAGACGTTCAACATGCACTGCGCGCCAAACTTAACTATTTCAAAGAGATCTTTGCAATGACTTCAGTAGGTTTGACACGGCACGTGTCCCGTCCGTGGTGCTTGCTTGCAAGCACAACAGACTCGGACAGAAGGTTAGTGGTTCGAATCCCAGTGTCATGAAAACGAAATAAAACCTTTGGACGAGCGTTTCAATGCAAGCTTCACTCTTACCGCACAGCAAGAGCCCTGTGACCGTTTGAAGGTGTATACCAGGGGTCTCCAAACATTTTGTCCGAGGGCCCCATACGCCATTCTGCAACAGTTCGAGGGCCGGACATCCTACGTCAGTGGTTCTCAACTTTTCATTGTTTGTGGCCCCCTTTCAAAGACTCTCAATACTTGTGGCCCTCTGCTCATCAATAGGGTTTTCAATATCACGGCAGAAACATTTAGTAAAGGCCTCTGCTAGTGGCCCCGGAGAACCGCTCCGTGTCCCCCAAAGGGGCCGAGGGCTCCGATTGAGAAACCCTTGTCCTACGTAGTGTGACTGTTTCGGAATATGTTGCATTCTACCATGAAATCAACAAATTTTTCGTTAATATATTATTTTTCCATTGTTGACAAAAAAGATCTTCGTGGACCGGACGAAATGGCTTCGTGGGCCGAATTTGGCCCGCGGGCAGTAGTTTGGAGTCCCCTGGTGCATACGAAGTGTGGCGATTGCGCAGTAGATTGCTGCACTAAGTCAGAAAGCAGTCCGACCTTGGAAAGCTCTAAAACTTCGTTGCGGTTCACTGCTCCGGCACAAGTGCAAAAAAACTTTAACAGATGCGACTATGCGTCACCAACCTGACGTCATTGGAGAGGGCGCGAAGGTCAAGTTTGTATTCCAGAACAGCGGCAATGCACAAAGTCTTCAGCGACGGACCTGACACAAACGACAGTGCGTCAAAAACAGAAGCAAAGTTCGTTTTAATGGCTTTGTTTATAACCGACTCAGTTCATTCCCATCTGCTTCCACGTTAGTGTCTCGGACTGTCGTTGCGATACGATTTATTTAAAAGAAGCAAAGGACGTTGCCACGCAACAGTTTCGTTTAGAACAGGGGTCGGCAACCTACGACCCGCGTGCCGGATCCGGCCCGCCAAGGAAAATCATCCCGCCCGCAGCTCCTTTACAAATTGCAGTAACTTCTTGTATCGCATGCTAACTAGGAACTATTTATGAGAAACCGCACTGTGCTATAAATGTACTGTGTGTCATATTTTGGGCTTTCGTTATGAACTGGTCATATTTTGGGCTTTCGTTCGTTATGAATCAGGAGTAAATCTGATTAAAAGTACATAAATTCCCAAGTATCACTATAAACAGCAAAATGAACGAATTGTTGGCGAAAATTAGCACGGTCCGCCATATCTTGCAGAGTGTTTTTAGCCCGCGACTAGGGAAAAGTTGCCGACCCCTGGTTTAGAAGATAGGTCCATGTTTTTTTCGCTAAAACATTTCGGTCGTTTGTCTCAGTTGCATTAAAACTCGCCATAACAGTGTTTCTTAGCCTATATTTTAGACATTCTGACCGAAATGACTTAATTTTTTTCGGTCATTTCAAACTCATTTCGGTCCATGACTGAAAAAAAAACAGATAGGTTCCCAACTTTTTGAAGCTGGCGCACCTTTCATAAAGTTAGACCGCCTTGTTTGAAAAAAGCGTAGAAATCACAAACATTCCGATTCTGCAGAATCCTCATTTTTAAATTACAACGCGTAATACTTTATGTAGGCCCACTGACAACACAACAGAAAACATTCAGTCGGTTTCAGTACTCGATTTCTGAGAACTTTTGGTGGTTGAACACGAGAAATTTTCGAGTTTTGTAGCATCAAACAACAATCTCGTCATAATTGCGCCATAAACATTCAAACGTCACAAGGCGCTTACAACCGCATCACCGTCCATCTTTAGCATGGCAACCGCAGCGTGAAGCAAAAATAGCAATGCACGCAATTAGCAATTCAAGCTGTTAATTTAGCGACGTTAGCTGTAATAATTAGCCTGGATATTGTCCTTTTGAGCAATAGCACTTGCAAGGTTTCGGCGATTTTGAAAAAAACACATTCAAAAACATACAAACTCTCAACTGTCACCCTCGAAAATCGCATTTCGGATCCGGGAACCCCCGGTTTTAAAACTTCAAAAAATAACTTTGCACTGAAATTGCAAGCGGTCGCATCAGTCGTCAGTGGCTGCTGCGCCAGTTAATATAAAACGGATCAACGCAAAGCGAAACAAACCGAACGTATCAGTGTCGTGCACCGCAAAGTCGGTCTTAACGGACAAAAGATGGCGTTCTAGCCTAGCGTCTAAATCGTGCAATGCATTACGCGAATTGTGGCCACAGGGCGTTTTTTGGGGGCCACGAGCAGACCTCTACTCGTGGCCTTGTTATACGTTAAGACAGTGGTTCATGATCTTTTCTCTACCACGCCTCCCTTTATTGTTTTTGTTTCAAGATCTTCGTTTTTAAATAAGTAAATTGGACGGAACACTTTCCCGTTCAAAAACTTTCCATGTTGTAAAACGCGCAAGGGCCCGTGCCCCCCTGGAAATTCATTGACGCTTCCCTGGGGAGGCGTTCCTCCCAGTTAAGAACCACTGCGTTAAGAAATTGTACGTTTTTTATTGGTGGAGCAGGGACGTCATGGGTGTTGAGTGTCTATGAAAGAAGGTCACGAACCAGGGCCGTCGCCAGCGGAGGGGCAGTGGTGCCCGGCCCCCCCATTTGAAATATATGGCCCACCATTTCATATTTGGCCTCCCAGTTGCTGCATACATCCAATATTGCATTTAAAAAATGTGACCCCCTTTGTGATTTTTTTCCCCCCTGCTGCAAAATCCTGGCGACGGCCTTGCCACGAACCACGAAGGGTTGAGAAACACTGATCAAGAGAACAAACCAGGGCAGCGACTCACGGAAGTCAAGCACGTGTGTGTCGTTGTGGTCGGTGAGGTTGTGGCCTGTCTCGTCGTAGTCGTCGCTGGACACGTGCACGTCGCTCGTATCGATGCTATTTGGACTGGCGAGTAAAGAGAGAAAAAATCGAAAACGTAAGAGATCAGACACGTGATGCCGTGTAACACGTGGCCAATTGGAAGTTATCTCGCTGCAGTAGGCGCAGCCGGGCCCGCGACCATAGGCGTATCCAGGGGGGACCAAAGGGACCATGCCCCCCAAAATTTTTAGAAAATAGTCATTTTGTGCTTTGAGAGACGTTTTTCTAAGCAAAATAGTGTTATTGGCCTAACATCAAACATTTTCACCCCCCAAAAGTTTTGGGGTGGCTACGCCACTGCCCGCGACCCGGGTGGAGGGAGGAATTGGTAATTGCCTACTCCCTGACATTTTCAAAAACTGTTAGGTACAACAGAAAGTTACAATCATTTATCCCGCCTCCGAAAATAGTAGAACAAGTTGTAATAATTTATCCTCCCCGAAAATAGTACAAGTTACTATCATTTATCCTCCCTCCCCGAACATAGTGCAATTCGCAAACATTTCCATTCCCTCCGAAAATATCAGTTGGGTGCGACCAGGACCTGGGGGACTTTCGGGGTCAGTACCTCCCCAAATTGTGTTGTGCCCAGAAAAAATTGTTTTGAACACGTAACGAAAACAAAAATCTTGCCACCCCTAAAAATGTATTTTGCCCCCAAACCTCAAAACCTGGCTGCGAGCGTGGTTGTGGCACGGGCCGCAGCGCTGACAGTAGAGTTAACCCGGTCGAGCGGGGAATCTCTGCTACTTGCTGAACACTACGCTCCCTACATTCCGGGTTCGCGTCTCCAGACGAGACCGTGACATATGGCGACACTGCCGTCACGACTAAATCGAGTTGCCATGGGAACAGCTGGGTACGGAACATCCAGGACAAGGTTGAAGTCGACATATATGGCCGCGGATCTGGGGTCGACTCTGGCAGGATTCCGCTTTTTTCGGATCCGGAGTCAAAAATTCGTGAAGAGCCGAACCCAGAGGCAATTTTCATTTTCAGCAGTAGCGGGAGTGCGTGCGGTCTTTTTAATAAAGTAATTGCTTAATTACAAACATCACTGAATTTCGGTTGCGTCGATGGTTGTCTGAGTTTGAACAAGAGCCGGATTCTCAAATTTGAAAAAAAATTTCGGGCCCGCCATCAAAAATTTTGAACAGGAGTGGAATCGGAAATTGCGACTCCGGACACCTCTGCTCGGGGGGCGATCTTTCTGGCGTCGGCCAAAATGTTCGGGCGCCATGTTCTCGCATGAGGAGCGATTTATTTCTGAGCCGGTAACATCCGTTTCACGTCGTTCGCTCGTATTCTTCTCAAAGAAGCAATTTACAATACGGCTCCTGTCTAAACAGTGAAACGCTAGGTTTGAGCGATGCGATGCTTTTTGCGTAAAAAATTGAATTTACGGCAGAAGGTTTGTCACGGGTCAAGAAGCACGTCTTGATTGTCACGGGTCAAGAAGCACGCCACATTGATTGTCATGGGTCAAGAAGCACGCACATTGATTGTCACGGGTCAAGAAGCACGCCACATTGATTGTCACGGGTCAAGAAGCACGCCACATTGATTGTCACGAGTCAAGGAACACGCCACATTGAGTGTCACGGGTCAAGAAGCACGCCACATTGATTGTCACGGGTCATGAAGCACACCATATTGAGTGTCACGGGTCAAGAAGCACGCCACATTGA
>JGI24021J15306_10008457_pt1 | contig 12661 bp, 12 predicted proteins | sample Ectturendosymbi1_FD_15306 | JGI IMG/M metagenome (IMG submission 15306) | reverse complement strand
CCTTTGTTTCGTGTTTTGCTTCGCCTTTGTTTCTGTCTATGTACTTCCTACTTTTCCCTGTAAGCTCACTCGTACTCGTCCAACACCGTCGCTGGTAGTAGGCCATCCGATGTGAAATTTAATTAGGCTTGTGTCTTCTCATGATTTCGTTTCAAGAACCGTCAACTTTCTTGCGAGCACGTCTACAAGGGAACAATGCGGTAGGCGCCCTCCCAGCTGGAGCCACTTGAGCCCTCTGCTATTTAACTCTGATCGAACTTCGCATAGTTGTGACGGGCATTGTGTAGTCATTTGCCGGAAGCTAGAAGGTGAATAACATTCTGGTTCGAAACATAGTATACCCTTTGCTGTTCAGTGTTTAGTAATCGCCATTGATCAGCTGCGTATGTTTACGAAAGGAATGCTATTGCGATCTGTCTGATACAGTGTTCCCTCCCTCATTTTTTAAACATTTCCGTGATTCCTTTGAGGTGCTTCAAAAATTGCGTCAGGCGTCGACACCAATCATCGAACTATTCGCGAACTTGCATTTGTACATACGAAGATTCTGAAAATTTCATTGAACGTATTTTTCCCGCACAATAAACCGCAGAGTACGTTAATTTTCGGTGTGAAATTAAGAACGCTACGTGTGTGAAACTTTTCACTCGTTTTTTTTGTACCAGAGTCAACCACTGACAGTGTTGAGTGATCAGTTGTCATTCTAAGCCTGCGTAACACTCCCTTTGTCAGTTTAGAACTTTTTTATCCGTTAAGTAGTAAGTAACCCTTGCAGTAAGACGTGTTGGCAAGGTACGCAAAAATGCGAAATGCTCACCTTCTTACCTAAACTTCATAGCTATGGGCAACTACACACAAATTTACCTTGTGAGCTTTGAACGTTATGTTCAGAATATTGTGAAATATTTTAAAAAGAGTTTTTTTTACCGACTCTGGCAAAGCGACGCGTCAAATACTTATCCGACCAGATGTTGCGCCCCTGTTGGTCGCGTGATATGTTTGCGAAGTAAATCGCGCCAGACCTGGACAAAAATACGAGCGAATATTTAATCAAAAGGATCAGGTCGGAGAATCCTGTTTTCAACTTCCCTATGCAAAAGCGTTTGGTCAATTTTTTCCGATGATACAGGTCCTGTTTACGCCGCATCTCGCCGTGTTGTAATTAGTTGGCGAAACACATTGCTGTCTGTTTCTTCGTTACGCGACACCACGTTTGACAGGCTGCTGAAATACTGGTCTTCGCCACGCGCCAGCTTGGTCGCTTGACTGCCAGTGAAGCGACCGCCGACTCATGTTTGGGTTTACGCAGCCGACAAATTAAAAATATCCCTGATCTTGCGGCAACAAAAACAAACATCCCTTGCATGAGCGACCAATAACGACAGGCAGCCGGCTCGTGCCTGAGACGTGCCTGCCCTGCGTCTGTTGCGCGCTGCGGGAAGCGTGCACTGAACGTCAAACAAATCGGAGCGGGCTCATCTTCCGCATGATCGACGGGAGCAAACCGCGGGTATTTAAAAAGGTTTAAATCCTCCGCTGTAAATACTGGCGCATGACGTTGGTTTCTTATCCAGAGTTCGCAATCTAGTTATTGCTGACGTCATACGCCGGCAATGCCACAAAAAGATTTCTAGGATCTCCGTTCGGTGGATTTGTTTCAGTTGGTTTTGCCAGCGCTCTGTTCGTTTCGCGGTTCATTCCAAACCTCGGGTTTAAGTGTTATTCTTTTCAATGTAAACTAAAGTTGCGATTTGGGACGAACATTTGCCCATGTCTCGAGTACTGGGTTGGCGGTAAACAGTTCGCAATTAGATGAATCTGCTCTATCGGGTTGCGCGGCTTTCGCAAACAACCAATTGCGAAATGTAGATGCGAAAGTTGTCGCTCAGTCATGTTCAAACAACTGAAACTTCGCCAAGGCGATAAGAAACTCACGTGACCTGCGACTTTTGAAGCCAAGGTGATTGCGCGCGAGTAAGTTTGGGAAGGTGGCGTTGAAACGTAAAAATTTTGGAAATGCTATGCGAGCGAGATTGCCAACTTTCGCTCCCTGATTTGGTTTCAACACGCGTGTGTCTGTGCAGTTAGCCACAGATACTGCGGTTCAATGTATTCGCAAAATTTCGTCTGGAGCTGTGATTTTTTTACCTTGATTCGTTGAGTTAGTTTCAGGAGTTAAGCGTATGACCGATGCATACTTAATTCTGTGCGTTTATAAACTATAAACATATGTTTGGAAGAAATCATAATTTAATTTTCCAATTGCGACTGGTTCGATGAATGAATGGATGAAACTTGCAGGTTCACTGCTTTCCACAGGATAAAGAACCACTGGTGTTCTCTAAAGCCTCATTGCCTCAAGGTCAACTACCGTGACCATCGTACATCGTCATCAGTTATTTGATTGGGGCTGCCCTGCGTTCAACCGAGTTTCACGGATGTGTTTCAAATCGAACAACGTCTGACCAACAAAGATTAGCATTGTCTTAACACTGAAAAGATATGTGGGTGGTTCTTTTCAAAAAGTAATTTCAGCTGTAATTGCGAATGATGTTGATTGCCATATTGACTCTATTTCCGCGCTTAAAAACTTGTGTTCGATTGTTCTGTAGCAAAGAACCTCTACAAGGTAATGGGGTGAGTTGGAGAGTTACATTATTTCTTATTGTAATTTGTTTGCAATAAATGTGCAGCGTAGCTGCAAAAGAAAACCTGAACGGATCACAAAGCTTGTTTGCAACAAACTCCCATTACATGCATTTGGTTCGCATTGAGAGCTAAAAAAATTGTGGCTGCATGCCTGATAAAGATGCAATCTAAATCCTCTCGGAAAAACTTCCTGATGCAAAAATGTCTGTAACTCAGCGTGTACGTCGCATTTCGGGCCCGCTAAGTCTCCTCCATCCATCAAACTTTGCGAATCAGAATTCCGGAATGCGAATTCCTCTGCCGGTGTGCGGCATTCAAACTCGCCTTGCCTTTGTGCGAGACGGCCGCCGGCTGAGAGAAGGGAAAATAAAGGCGATTTATGGCTTTTCAATGCCTGAGACTCGGAGCAAGTCTGGACCCGGCTCCGATATTTACGCCCGACCTTACACAAACACCCAATCACTTGCGCACAAAAAGTTTTTCTTCACGCTCGCTCCTAGAGTGACTTTTGTATCAAGAGTTTCTCCATGCTTTCCTTTAGAAGCGAAGAAGTTTACGAGGGCGGCATTTATTTGTGCCTTGGGTTTTGGTTCGATGCTCACTTAGGCAAGCAAGGTCGCAGAAGCAACACGGCGAATTTCTGATTTGACGCAACTTTAACTACGGTTTGCAGCAGACCTTCGTTTTAGTAGAAAGGTTTTCTTAGTTTTTCTTATCATCGTAAAGTCCGCGCACTCATTCAGAGATATTTCGCGAACAACTACCGTTTAAAAAGAGGCGCTTATGATGTCGGAGCTGTTCGTGTTTGCAAGCTTCGTCGAAAGGGCCAGACTTGTTAACAGTGCGTGTTGCGGATAGTTGAGAATCGGGATGTACTTTGTCAGTCAAAACCACAGTATGAGAACCCCGTGCGGAGTGCAGGCCAAGTCATCGCACTTATATCTGCAATGGCAAGAAAGTTGTGTTTGCGTGCGCCGGTCGTGTGGCGTGCATTGTTGTGAGGACAGTGTTTTTTCGCGCGTGCACCACTTGCGCGCTTCTGTCAACTGCGCCCGAGAACTTCGGCGTGCGCTTCAGATGCGAAATAAAATCTCGTTAGCCTGTATTTTCAACGAGGGCAGCTTGCGATGTTGACTCGGGGTCGCTGTGCTTCGCTGCGCATCTTATCAACTTTATCGTAAACTGTCCTATTTACTATAACCGGAAGCCTTGGTTGATTTGATTTTACTGCCGTCTTATGAAAGGCGATGGGGTTATAAAGGCCGGTTGCGGATTTGAATTCCAATCCACCAAATCTACGGACGTTTCTGATGCCTTGGTGATCGTTTTCGTTCAGCAAAAGCTCTTCGCATGAAGTGTTAAAAAAACGATTCGCGCGAACGTGTTTTGCCATCCTGACCTATCTGGGAAATGGAGCTTACCGCAACGAAAGAGACTTTTTTCTTGGCAAACAACTAAATTGTCCGAATAAAAGAGCGGAAAGGTGTATAATATTAAAGCTGACTTTACTCAGCCTCGCCAACCTAAGTCTATGGTGCTGTTTTTGACAAGATATCCAGTTTCTCCACTTACTGTCGATTCTCTAGCGACAAAGCAGTATCCAGGATCTTGTGCTGGCTTGTCCGTGGTCGTACAATGTCACCCCTCGACAGCAGATACTCTTATCGCTGTCGCGGCGGATTCAGACATGCTCGCGGACAATGCACCTTGTTTTTCCTGACCGTCTACATTTGTTGTTGTAAGCACAACGAGGGCGATTTTAATGGATAATGCCAGACGCGATTAAACTAAAATTGAAATTGAACACCTGAATCGTCTCTGTTGATCAGTCTCGTAGAAAGAGACAAACAGGGTTATTGACGTATGTTGGTTTTCAGGCATCGATTACACAAAGTGGTTAAACTGTGTCAATAAAACAAATAATTTTTTCATGGACTTTCAAGACGCGTTTTCTTCTTTGTTAATTTAACAGTTACCTCAAAAACTTGCCCGAGGTTGCCTAAATCGTTTGTTGTTAGTTTTTTCGGTCAATTTCACAGAAGGCGTTCTCCTTTACGCAGGAAGTTCTGCTGCAGCTGCAGAAATTTAAGGCATCGGCGTTTTTTGCACGTGAAATGTTGAGTATTTTAAATCCGCTGCCATGCCAACCGGGATTGTATGAAACGCCGAACAACGTCATGGAAGCATATCATCACCCCTGCCATGACGTAAGAACATCACGACTGTATCGCGTGGACTCCGTAGCATCGACAAACACCGTCTCATCCGAGGACTCGTGCTCGTCGTCTACTTACGATCACGATTATGATGTCAAAACGCCGCACATCTTTACAAGCAATCAAGGTAACTTTTGCCAAATATTCCTTCCTTTCCAAGCAAAGGGTTGTTGCCCCAAACCAGTGGTAGCGCTTCTTCACACGATGCTCTTTTGGACATGCTGTAGTGATTGCAAGCGTACTGTATCATTTCTTGAAACATCAGTTGCGCTGGTCATGCAGGTGTTATGGGAAGCCAATCAAAACGGATAACGAAAGCGCGTTGGACACAGGAGGAAGACGACAAGCTGAAGAGTTTGGTTGATCAGCACGGGCTGGAGGATTTCCAGAAGATCTCTTCTTTCTTTGAGGTAGTTTCACTTGAGCACACGCTTCAGTAAATTTTCCCATGCCACTGCCGTTGACGCGTACGACTGCTCATAACGCCGAGCTAGCCTATTGCCTGCTGAATAACTGTTTGAAATGCGAACCAGAAGACAATTTTCAGTTTTGAGCTGCTGTAGACAAAATCTTGCGCTGAGCGACGCCAGCAAGCAACGATTTTTCACAGATACTGGTTTTGGTTCCTGCAGGAAACGTACTGCCCAGCGTGGAGTGTTGTGAATTTTTCTGGTGTTTAAATTCGCAACATACGCTTGTCGCTTTCAGGACCGGTCCGACATCCAATGTTTGCAGCGATGGCAAAAAGTGCTCAGTCCCGATCTGATCAAAGGCCCTTGGACGAAGGAAGAAGACGACTTGGTCGTTGAACTCGTCAAGAAGTACGGACCAAAGAAGTGGTCGCTCATTTCAAAACATCTCAAGGGCAGGATTGGCAAACAGTGCAGGGAAAGGTGAAAAAATTACTGTAAAACGCAGTTGTTGATTTTGTTCGCTTGCCACATATTGCAAATTTGACTTGCATTGCCATTAAAAGCTCTAAGTTTGATTCAAACTCTTCACGTTTGCGGAGACCAGTTACTTGATGTATTGCATTCGCCTTTACAAGCATTCCGATTTATTCCGAAAGCGCCCGACCGCTTCGCTTTCTCAGCAAATATTAAATATTCGACAAGCACAAAAACGAACATGTTATGTCAGTTCGTTGTCGCAAGATTTCGCTCGCGCTCGTTTTTCTCGTTTGCGACGTCCGTGCCACCAACGAGCTCGCATAGTTTTCGGTTTTAATTCGCCTGAACGCGTTAAATTATTCGCTGTTTGCTTTGTAACGCTCGCGATTTTCGTTTGCTCACGCGGGTTTGCGTACACATTAATAACATCAGCCTACAGCCGGGAGCTGCCGTAAATGACCGTGCGATAGGCTGCGGCAAGTTTCAGATCCTTCCAGCGCTCATACCAGCCTCGAGGGCGCTCAAGCACCATTGTACCCGCGCGTAAACGAGTGCGGATTACGGCGTTTTAATTCGTGTTTCAATCGCTCTTGAGAGCCGGATCCAATCTGCCATGTTCGTTTCGAATCTAGCAGGCCAGTCAAAAGGGTGCAAACAGAACACAGCATATATGAGGCCGGCGCCCATTTGAGCGTGATCGTGTTTGATGCTGCTTGGTTTGAAGAATGGTGACGAGCCGCTTGCGAGATTAGTCTTCTTTGCGCAGATGGCACAACCACTTGAACCCGGACATCAAGAAATGCGCGTGGAGTGAGGACGAGGACCGCACCATTTTCGAGGCTCACAAAAGACTCGGCAACAGATGGGCGGAAATAGCCAAGCTCCTACCCGGGAGGTAAAAGCTTTTCTAGAAGTATACGCCGCGGATATCCGCGACGCAAACAGATTATTTTCTAGCTTTTCAACATCGGTTTCTTCTGTAACTGCAGCTGAACAGTGTTGGTCTTTTTAGAAATCTTTTTAGAAGCTAAGGTTTGTTTTTGATTGAGCAGTTTTAAGTGGTCGTTTTGGTTGAGCAGTAGTCGATCAAACAGCTGACTTCTTTCGCTGCTTGAATAAATATCTTTATCTTCTGTCGGATATGACGACGGAGCTCGTCACATGCCTAGAACGCGCAATCGGGAAGTGTTTCAAAAACGCAGATACGCACAAGCAACAATAGAGTGAACCTGGTCGAGTGGAGAATCTCTATTGTTGCTTGCCCGTTGCTCGAGCGGACTAGACGCTCTTTCCGTTGCGTGTTCGCATCTCCCACCAGGAGCCGCAACTAAACGGAGTTATTATTCTACGGCACCGTTAGTATCAGCGCGCTTTGTTCACCAGTCTAACAAGTACAGTTTGCTGTCACGGGAATAATGACTCCGATTGTGATGTAATAACTAAAAGTGAAAATGAAGCGGCTCCAGGTGACAAAGTTGCATGTCTCCTCAGAACGGATAACGCCATCAAGAATCACTGGAACTCGACCATGAAGCGCAAAGTCGAAAACGAAGGGTACCTTTCCGGACCTATGCCCCCTCAGGTCCTAGAAAAACTCGGACCGCTCGCACGACACCCAGTGTTGCCGCAGTGGCAGCCTCAGGTGAATGCGTCTTGGCTTTCAGTTAAAGGTGGCGCTCAATTTTTGGTGTTATTTGCTGAGCCAGCGAATGAAGGGAGGATTAATTTTATCAATCTCTGGTTAAAATTTTGCGCTACTCTGCTTCTCCAGGTGATTTGCTATTCTGACTGGGTGCTTGCATTTTACAGACCCCATTCCCGAGCGTGGTTGGCCAGTTCCACGTTTACGCCCCGCCCACTGGAACAATGGAGTCCTTGAACCAGAACGGATCTTTTCTCCTCTCGCAAGAACACGATTATTCCCAGGTAAGCACGGCTTTTCCCGAAATTCCAGACTGAAAACGTCGGTAAAGCACGCGGCATTAACGCTGATCGTGCTTGAATTGCTTGCTTAGATTCGCAACGACGGTGAAGATTACCACCTTATCGACTTGTCAACAGCGCAGTCATTGTCGCCTTTCAAAGGGATGAACATCATCAGATTGCCGAGCATTGTCAAGGTAAGCTCGCGTTGTGTTGAATAACAACGCATTGACATCTTGTGGAGTTGTTGTTTGTATGCACCGTTTGGCTGCACATGAACTTGTTCGGTGGATATTTTCCAAGAAGTGAGACATTCTTCAATGCGTTTTTTCGGTGGGATGAACTGGTACGGTGCTGATACGTCACACGGGATTCAAACGCGGGATTTAAAGCAAAAACAAAAAGTTGTTTGTTGGTCGTGATACTTTTTGCATAAACCAGGCTCTGTCTGTTATCATAGAACAGCGCCTCTAACAGCGATGGATCCTTTATTTGCACAGGATACTGGACCATCCTGGACCCAGTCCGACCCTAAAAGCTCCGATGTGCCAGACAGCACGGGGATAGTGACCCCCATTAAGTTCACACACATGGCGAAAAGTGGCAAGACAGGTAAGAAGTTGGAACTTGCTCTCGGTGCTACTTTACCAAGTCTCCTCCTTGGTTGTTTGTTCTTGCCGAGGCGTCCTTTAACTCAAAGAGATCTTTCGTGCAGAAATCCGCTTGACTGGTCGCAACCTGGCCAACCTGTCCCGTTCGACTCAAGCCAACGGCCTCATCCCCATTTTGTCCCCCGCCACTACCAAGTACCTCTCGCACCCTACTATTCTGAAGAGGTGAGATCGTGTGTCATTTGAAAAGAAACAACAGACCGAGAGGCGAAGCTTAAGCTTCAAGCAGTCGCAATCAGAAAACTCGTCTTGCGCGCGTGCTAACTTTCATAGAACGTGACCGTTGTACCGTCCTTCTTACCGCGCTGGAGCAAGGCCAGGCCTTGGCTGAAGAAACTTTTTCTTCGGCACGTGGTCTTGTGGTTCCTTAACACGCAAAGCGACGCGAGACAGATGTCTAAGTCATGACGCAATCGAATCGCGTTTTCACCACCGGCTACTCGCGCAGGAAACGTCACGTGAGGAAACAGTCGCATCCTCGCCCGGCTTTTCCCCTGCGTGGCAACGACAGCGGCTTCCATAGCAACCAGCAGCAAGGCGGAAAGTCCGCTGCTTCGCGAAGGCTCGTGATGGAAGACGAAAAGCCTCCGCTTACCAACGACGACATCACTGACGCTCTGATCGGTAAGTTCAGGCCTTGAGCTTCTCGAGCTCGATTGTGACGTATCGACACCTCTGTATGACAACAATCGTCTGGCGTTCTGTTGAACCTGGTTTGTTGCGTAAAAACTCTTGTTTTCTTCCGGTTCGCCTTCGTTGCGCTTAACGAGGGCAAGTCAACAAAACACAAGCCCTTGTTTTCTTCTAAACTTGCCGTTCAAACTCTTTACATTCAAAGCAGCAGGCTGACGTCATCGCTTTATGTTTGACATTTGCAGATGAAATCATTGGTTCAACCAACATCGGGACCGTTGCCTCGTGTGCGTCGCAACTGCCTCCTATCGCGTCACAATCGCTTGAGGTATTTAAAAATTCCTTATCCGCGGTCTCCGGCTTTTGATTCTGCAAGTTTTCGGATGTTTTGCTGTTTACCTCGCTTATCAAACTGCAAACGTCGCCTTCAACGCTCTGCTCATTCTGACCTGGTGCTTGTTTTTTTCCCTGTGCAGGTTCCGTGTTCCAACCCACCACTGACCTCCACGACCTCGAGCCACCCTTCGACGCTGCAGTCGAACAGCGCTCGTTCCGGTCAGTGCGTCGACTTCGGAAATCTTCGGCTCGATGACTTCGGGCCGCTTGGGACGCAGTCGCTGCCGAAATCGCCGCGAAAGTTCACTCCGATAAAATCGTTGCCGTTTTCGCCGTCGCAGGTAAGGACCACACGCAGAACAGGTTTCGACGTTCGCAGACTGCCGGTGATGCCAGAAAGCGTGATGTCGCGTTTGCATTTCTACAATTTTTCCTCAACTTGTTGATCCATCTGTATATTGGCACCGCCTGTTTCTTAACAAATCCATCTGTTTTGTTTTTCATTGGAAATAGTTCATGAACGGGTCGATGGAGATGGAAAATCCGTCTCTGACGTCGACACCGGTGAAAGGTCAAACGTTCACGACCCCCAACAGAAGTAGGGTCAGTCACCAAAACAAAGAAAACGACAAGTGAGTTTCGTTTCGGTTGATTATATTCGATGCTCATCTGCTGAGCAGAAGAGATATGTTTGCAACTGCCAGGGAAATGTAACATATTCAGATTCGCCCAAATTAAGTGCTCACACTCCACAGGTGTGGGTGCGTATTTTTATATCAGGGCAAATTTGTTTTCTCTTTTGCCTGATAGAAGCGACGTCAGCGTCTTCGTAGAGTGCTTAGTGCCGACTTGAATTATGTTGGATATTGTTTTCCAAAGGCTGCGCGAGTGGCTCCTCAGGCTTTTTCTCACACCTGAGTGTGTTGAATTTTCCTCGCGGATCATCAATCCTTGAATTGTTTAGTGTAGAAACCGCAGTTGCAACGGCGCGACTCATCACATGCAGTCTTCGAGCTTGAAGGATCGCGAAGCGGAAGCGCGCTGAGAATAGCTCGTACAGAGGGAAATACGCAATAGAGTGACCTCGGTCGAGGGGGCAGTCTCTGCTGCTGGTAATGCTGATTGCAGCATGCGCAACTTGCCGTTCCAATCGTCACGGGCTCGTACCGCAACTTAAAACAATGCGCTGAAAACCTGACGCCGGGAAATTCCTCCTGTTTCGTCGGTTTCGGAATCAACGATTTCAATTAAATTAAACCATCCCAGCATAATTTCTTCCACACCTGACACCAAAATGTTGTTGACCATAGTTGGGAAACTACTGGACCACAAGAAAATGCTTCAGTAGCAGGGGTGTCAAGATCGCATGCGACAAAGTTCGGCCGTCAGAATCTCTTAGCAAGCTTCGTTTGCATGTTATGGCACACACCGTTATTTATTTATTGCATGATTGTTTGCAGGAGCAGTCTAACACCGATGTTGTGCCGTTCCATCGCCGAGTCTGTACCAAGGACGCCAACGCCATTCAAAAATGCCATGGCTGCCCAAGTCATGAAGCACGGACCGATCAAGATGGTGAGGACTTGGAATGGTGTGAAATTAGTTGGTTGCGATTTGAATTCAACCTCTTCAAACATCTAGTTCGTCCATTTACCACCTATAAACGGTGGCAGCATATTGTGTCATATTTCAACGCATTGCTTGGATATGTTGCGCCGGCATTTCGACTTTGTAGTTCTCAGTCGCGCGTTTCGTCCTCGCCGCCGCTGGTTATCGTCAACAATCCGCTTTTCGCGCTGGCGCATTGAATCCTGAAATCTCGTCGTTTCGCAATTGTGACGTCAGCATCATTTTGCGCGGAACAAAGCGCGACGTAGGTTGCGACAAAAAAACGTCCCGAGGTCAAAGGTCACGACCTCCCGGGAGAACGCCCGCCGCCTTTCAAGCAACGTCGCCGCCGTTTGCGCCGCGCGAGCGTTTCCGACTTGCTCACCCGCCCGCTTTGTTTCGCCAGCCGGACACGCCGAACTCGCTGGACGATCTTTTCGAGATGATCAACCGCGAGGAGAAGACCCAGCTCGAGCCGAAGCCGAAGCGCGCCCGCACGCAGGACGCCAAGGTTGGTCCTGACCGCTTGTCTGCTGTGGCCGCTGGCGCTCGCCTGAGCAAACAAACTTTGAGAAGCTGTCGTGCAATTGGGAGTGTGTTTTTCGTGAAAGTTTTCGTGGCGTTGCTTTTTGTAAACCGACTGTTTTTCTGCCTACAGCCGGACAGAGTGCGCAAAGCGCTGTTGCTAGGCGACGACTGGATGAAGACCAGGTCTCCGAACATCAACCTGCAGGTTTCCAGCAAGACGGGAATCCGGAAAACGGACGTGGTAAGCTTTTGTTAACCTCACTGCGTTTCATGTCGTGCACAAACGCCCTGTCTCGTGCAGTTCGCAGATTATGCACGCTGTTTCGCCAGCACTTTTTACATCAGAACTGCTTCTTGTGAACGCCGTGTTTCATTGTGCAGTGTAGCAAGGGAACGGTTTTGACAGTAACTTCGTAATTGTTTCAGGATCTGCATAACCCGCCACCACCCGCTTTCGGATCCAACCACTTCTTCTTGCCCAAACCCGAGCCAGGCCTGAGCCCATTCCCGACACCCGAAGAACCGAAAAGCAATTACTACAGCGCTTGCTCTCAAGCTCCGTCTAGCGGCCAATCTCTCCTCGCCACCTACGATGAGGAAATGTCGAATTACGTCGACGATTTGCTGGACGACGACTTGCATCAACTGCTCGGCGGTGACGATGATTCTGACACGACGATGACGTCGTCGATGATGTCGTCTACGTCATCTCTGCAGTCGCTGATGAAGCCCACTGTAGTTGGAAAGCGACGAGCGCCCACAGATAACATTCAGGTATTTGCTGCGATGCCTCGTAAGCTTAAAGATTAGGGTTGACACTTTTACTATTTTCTTTGAAAAAAGAAACTGCTCTTTAGCTCTTTTCTGACGATCTGTAATTGATAAATTGCAACCGTCCTTTTTTCCAGCAAATTGTTAAGCGCGTCTCACGAACGATCTTTATAACAGTTAGTTTTCAACCTTAAACTTTTCCCGTCCGAAGCGAAAAATGTCTCGCCGGCTCTAAAGTTTTCTATCTTCCGACTGGAACGTTCGATCAGACCTCCGCCACTGCGACCTTCCTTGCTACGTTTATGTTTCGTTTCCAGCTCAACACCGCTTGGGAGACAATCGCCTGCGGGAGAACGAACGACCAGCAGTCAATGACCGCCGCCGCCCGATCCTATCTGACCCTTATTAACCCGCCGGCCACGTGATCATCCCGATA
>JGI24021J15306_10008456_pt1 | contig 12662 bp, 13 predicted proteins | sample Ectturendosymbi1_FD_15306 | JGI IMG/M metagenome (IMG submission 15306) | reverse complement strand
TCCCTTACGATTCCTACCTTCCTCGGAACCGGACCGTAGGAAGGAGGAGTGAGGATCTGATTCCTATAGCCAAGAGGAGACTTATGATTTTCATATTAACTCATAGACACTATAGTGCATTATTAAATACGATTGTTGGTAGGGATGAAAAGAGTTCCCACCTTGATTTATGATATTTTGTAGGGATGAAAAGAGGTCCCACTTTGCTAGTAATCACATATAGTAAAAGAGTGAATAGGATGAAGACGGCGTTGAACGGTTGAATGGGAAGAAGTGATAGACTCTTTAGTCCGATGTATGACACTGATGTCCCGTGGCTGTGAAGGACTATTGTTCTAAATTCTAACTCATTGATTACGATAACCTGCTGATTCCTATGACGTCTGTGGATGTCATACCTAGGCTGAAAGTAAAAGTAGTCTTTAGGAATTTCGGACTTCTCACAATCTTGTACAGGCGCCGTGCAGATTGTGTTCACACTTCTTCTTTGTTCTGCTGACCACGTTATCTTCATCCTCATTGAGCACCTTATTACTGTTTATGTATTAGTGAAATAAGGCAGACACTTGCTCCATGGTGACTGACAGTTTAGTAATAATTTAATAAATAACTATATAGGGAATGTTACTGGAATATCGGTAATACATACACACTTTTCAATTAAGATATAATTGAACAATGAAAGTAGACCTTAAAAATACTAGAAAAACCTACCGATCTGCAAATGGTCTGGTGGCATTGGCGAACTCGTCACTCGCCACTACCGTGCGACCAGGTGGGGAGATTTCTTTGGTAACGCTTAGAGATCTTCTTGCTAAAAGATCGGGGGATCAGGGATCATCAATAGAAATCCCTCAGCCAAATTCAGAATTATTAAAGTGCTTTACAAAGAGAAAATAGAGACATTTTGATAAAACTCCTTATGAAACTCACCAAGTTTATGGTGTTATTAATGATAAAAATTAGGAAAAAGATAAATAACGGGTTTTCTGAATAAAAGTTGAGATTTTATTGAACTATTTTTGTAATTAACGACATCGTTCGTTGCAAAAAATAATAAAAATAAGGCGTCAGACAGAATTGTTTAACAATCATCGATGCCAAGAAAAGAAATTCTATGATGGAATAATAATATTCTTTCTGTTACAGGATAATTAGGCTTTTATAGAAAAATGAGTAATGAACGCTGTGCAGATTTGAAACAACAGTACAACAAAAAGAAAGAAGATATACGAAGACTTGAAGGGGAGGCACAAGAATTAAAAGTGAAAATATTAGATTCCTATGACNATGAGGAGAGACAAATTCGATCTTCTGGAAAAAGATCCCAAGATCAGGAAAGTAGTAACAAAGTTTATACTACAATCAAAGTTCATACCAGTAAAAACAGTAACTTTTCGTTTAAGATCAATGACCCTTTATATATTACTTGGGAAAAGTATAGCCGAAGTTTTGTTTTAAGGTGTCCACTTTTATTTGAAATGGAAACTCTCTGGCATAAAGTTGAGTCAGCAGGTAATCATGATCCTCTAAATCCCAAAAATGTGAATTTACGATTACCATGAATAACAATATTGGACCAAAACGAGATCTTGTTTCTCTTCCTGCCTGCGCAACAGTGGGTAGGAATGTTCCATGTATTTCGCATTGGAACCAGTAGTGGTTTTACCCTGTATTTTACCAAGAAAGCAATCCTGGAACAGATTATAATACCCAAAGGAACGATCCTGGGGAATCTTTATGCCATTGCCCAACTCCAGGAATGATACTTTTATTAAGTAATGTACATAGAACCAAGTGTTTTTGTATATCATAGTTTAAGGTTTTACAAGTAGAATAGTTTAATTTATTAAGTACCAGTTTTTTACAAAATAGTTCACACTTAGATTTTTCTTACCAGACTGTTATGACAAGAAATAATCCCGTTCGAAATCAAGAACAACTGTATATATATTTCACAAGTATTAAACTACGACCCTTAAGCAGCCCTGCTAGCTAAGGCGCAGAACGTGAACTAACTAATTGTTGACAAGTTCGGCCAAAAAGGTATCGTTTCCCTTGTTTTTCTTGTAAATACTCAACAACAGTATTAGATGTAATAGCAACGCTTCGTAAAAATGTTACCGCAACCAAGATTGAAAGTAATCTTGACATTATACCTAGATGTGTCAGCAGAAGGTATTCGTAGACAAACAAAATTCAGCGAAATTTATCTTCGAATTCTTGGTATAGAAAATTCGGAAGGCCATCGTTATGGCTGCAGTTTTCATCAGATATCTTAAAAGACAAAGCTGAAAAATAAGATCCTATCAGTGACCATATTCGGAATGCCCAAGCATTTCACATATACAAGGTGGTAAAAAGAGGCCATGTCGGATATGAAAAACTACAAATCTTGAATTTTGAAAGAAATCCCTTCACAGATAGTTGGATCATAGATTGAAATGTCAGGAAATGTATTAAGCTGCAAACATCCAGTTTCGTAATAACCGTATTAGAGATCACCAGGCATTTTAAAACTATTAGAGCAAAAGTTGACAAAAGATCATGCCTGATAACAACTATCGAGGCTTACACTGTATTAAAATAAATTGCCTCACTGGATTGAATGAAAATTTCAAAGAACAAAGTGATGATAGAATTAAAATCACTATGATCTTAAATCTGGGGAGGACACCCCTATTACCCTAGATGGAGAAGTTTGATTAAATAAAAATTGACAAAAATTTCTGTTTTATAAATTTTATAAAAAGGATATAGCCAAATAACATTACTATTGTGGCTGATGAGCAAACGGAATGCCTCCCAACACTTAGATAATGTTGAGGAAAAGTTACTTGATAAAAACTGAACATAACTTTCAGTTTAGAAAATTTGTGAAAAGAACCTTATTTTGTTAAGCAAATATTAAGTGTCGTGAAATTGTCTTGAAAACAAAGGGTGATAGGCTTTGATGACATACCCCCGAATTTTAAAAGAAGATTCTCATAAGATTATTTTGCAACTTTTCAGGTTTAACGTGTTCTAACTTCTTTTCATATTTATATGTGCTCGATTATGATTATGAAGGATACGACATTACCATCATAATTGATTAAATAACGTTATGTCCCTGTTATTACAAAATACTCTGATGATATCAGATATTCATTCAGACCAAAACAATTGTCGTTGTCTGTAGGAAATCTTGTTTTACATTTTTGACACATACGAAAGACAAATCTACCAAGATCGCTGCATCTAGTGTGAATTTTGAAAGTTTCTTAGAAGACTTTAACCTGTATTCAAAATACCAATGATATAAAAACTTTTATGTACAAAGCGTTATCTTTCAGAAAATAAGTCACGAGACGCATCCACAAAGGAAAGTTCTTGTAAATGCGTCTAACAAATTGTATAAGTCTCTTAATCAGTTTCTTTTATTTCACATATCAAATGCGAGTTCAAAAGACAATATCGATTTCTGTATGAATTCACGAACGACTCTTCATATGACATCATATGGTCAACAGAGGACTTTATGTTATAAGGTCCCCGACAATCAAGTGATCAAGATTTCGATCTAATTCATCTTTCATCTTTGAAGCAGAGTAACAACATCATCGTTTCTGTTTGAAGAATACCCTCTGGGAAGAGCTCATCTAAACAATGGATTTATTAATGAAGAAGCTAAGAAAATCGAAAGTTATGAATGTCTTGGTATCTAGTTATTGTTCGAAGATCCCCTAGAAAATTTCATTTGTACTTCAAACAATATAGTACAAATTTATTGATAAGCATAAATTACTGCCAAGATCCACAACAAAATAAATCAATCATCTTCTTTTATACATGTGAATTCAAGATCAACCCAATGTTCAGAGGAAGCATTGGAGGAACCAACGTCTAACCTCGCAGCTTCCAGAGATTATCGCTCCTCTCACAGCTTGGAAGGCAACAACGTTGTGAGGAATGTGCCACAGGGGCACGGGAACAATAAGGGAAACCTCTCTCCGATTCTTCATTTACTTTATGCATTTAACTACTCTACAAAGACACCCGGCGTCTTCAATCAAACAGAGTGGAAAGGAATGTTGAGTTCGTCTTTGCTCCTCAACATAGAACGTCTCTTAATTCTGAAACAACAACGAAAAGAAGACTTCGATTATTGGAGAAAAATAACTGAAGAAAGCAACTTAGAAGTTTACCGACGGATTCACGACAAGCCAATCGAAGCGGAACATTAAACAACGACTAAAAGACATTAACGCTTTAAAATATTGTTATGTGTGCTTATATGGTGCATTTGCACTTCGCACATTATTATGAGTCACCTTTTAAGAAAGTAACTCAAAACGATACAGAAAACGATTACATTAAAAAATAACTTCAAATTGAAAATAGAGTTGATAACGAAAACACATACAAAGATAATATTCAAATATCGATTCGAAATATTCACAAATTGCGATTGACCACTTGTGTCGCTATTGCACTGTGTACTACTCGAAATTTGTCACGTGACCGTGGTGTCTCACCTCACGTGTATATAAAGAGTGGAATCGCTAGGTTCATCATCAGCTGAGGTCTGTGGTATTCCAGGCTTAACANCTAAACCGATCACGGGCCTTACCNCATTAGTTTAGTTCAAAACGACCTATCAATGGAATAGATTTCCTACTAGAGAGTCACGATTTAGTGGCTATAATGCTGCTAACAAATTGGACTCTCTCTACCTCTCCAGGAAAACTCGTATTTAACCCTTATTGTTAACCCCTGACGCTAGTAGTAACTTATGTTACTTGCTTTAATTGATGATTGTTAATATAAACCTCTGTTGTGATGAATATCGCGGTGCTTACGCTATACCAATAAAACCATGAGTAAATACAATTTTGTTGCGATAAACTGAACTGTGTTGAGTGAAACTGGCGGGTCTAAGTTTCTTAATTGTTAACTTGGGCGAGCCATGGACACTTCCACTAACCAGTGCTCTTGCGGAATTGTCCTAAATGTGTAGTGGTTCTCTTCTTTTAGAGGTGGACTGCCACATAAAAATGGTGCCACGAGTGAGGTCTATTAACAATGAGGTATTGGCTAGCTTTAAAGGGTACTTCCTTAGCTGGACTTCTTTACAAATGCATGCGACAATCTAATTTAATCAATTTAACATGCATACCTAACTATGTAGCCATCATGTTCGGCTTGTCTCTTGATGGAGGGAGAGTGAGACCTTTTTAAATTTTGATGTCCTCATTCAATTTGGACATGTAAATTAGCACAGAAGATAGGAAGTCTAGACAGAACAGAGCCTTGTATGCTGAAAACAGAAACAGAATAGGCGTGACTCACATTGGAGCATGAAAGTCACTAGATCAGACGTCGATTAGAAAGTTTTTTAATATTATGGAAACAAGTGGTAAGTTTATGAGTTCTTATTTTATTTTTCTATGCTTCGAATGTCTCTTTCTTTAGTACTACATTCTGAAGATTATGAGTTTATAATTGACTTGTCTTGGTTGTTCTAAGATTAAGAGTGGTGGGTCAGCAATAATTAAATATGTCGGTAAAAGCTACTGAAAATTGTGTAGAAAGCCTAATGGCTAAAGGCGTGAAAGCTGTTGACATTGTTGTACAAAATCCGACTGTCACTTTGGATACTGTTGATTGGCAAGGCCTTAGAATTAAAACAGATTGTACCCGTCCAGTGGACATATCAAGTTCAAGCTCAGAGAATTGGTTTGAAAGCTTTTTAGAATGCATGGATGTGACGGAAGATGAACTTGACACTTTGCTGATAGAATCAGAAGAAGACAATTTGATGTCTGATCCAATAGACTACATTGTGCAAGCCATTAACTCTATACACTTTGATGAGCCCCAATGCCCTATACTAAGATTACAGAATCAATTACAAGCCAAAAATTTGAAGATAGATGTTTTAGAACAAAATCCTTTATTTTTTTGAGATGTTCAAACAGAAGCTGTATAAAGAATTTGAAGGCTCCTATTTCTAGTACGGTTCGCTGCTTCAGTATGTGACCATGCATAACTTTCAATGGCAAATTATGTGTCTCTGGGAATTCCTTGTAAATACGCCAATCGATGACACTACCTATGATTGGTTGCAAACGTTGATTGTGTGAATCGATTGTGAATGTTACATTCTATCGATGGCAAGTAACTTGGTTTTGGGTACATGTAATAAATATTCCTATGAATTTATGAGCATATCTCTATTATGATAAATTTATAAAAATACTGCAATTCAGACTAAACTGATGTAAAATTTCGATATAGAGCAGATCTCTAATTACTAAATGTACATTGAGTAAACTTTTCAGTGATGTATTTTTTGTAATGATTTATCTCGTTTCAGGAATCTTAGATAAATCAAAAGTATTATAATGTCATCAAGATCTGGAATGACTAAGTTTAAAATGATCTTAGAAGAAGAACAACCACTTATTGCAGGACAGACTTCGACGTATTTCATTGATATAGACGAAGTCCGAGAATGAGAAATATGAGTACATCAAGTGCTGTCGGTACTCAAGTCCACAAAGTATACTCGGTGCCAAAGCCCAATTAAAATCTTGCAAAACAAATTACGAATTTTAGGACTAGATCTGACTGTTTTTGAAGAAGACCTAATACTATTCTATACATTTAGGCAGAGACTGTCTGGAAAATTTCGGGAGAAATTTAAGAAATATAAACCATTATTGAGTCTAATAAATAAAAAAACATTGGTGGTGGCAATTTGACGTGATGTAGGAGTTCCTTTTCAACAGCCCTATCCTGGAAGACAGTGATACAATGATAGAAATATTAATTAATGCACCTGAGCTGACCCTTACAGACTATTCATTATTATGATATTGTAAAAAATAGGGTCAAAGTGAAAAACTTTTTAAGAAGATAGTGTCTCAAATAACTTGTTGTTCATTTTGCATTGTGTTAAACCGTTTCGTTGAAACATAGTTCTGAATATAGTAAAAGGACTGTGACTAAGACGAGATGAATAACTGTTTATCCTTGTTCTTGGATATGAATACTGTGTATTATGAGTACCTTGAGCAATACTGTTATAATATTGTTGCATTTCAAGAACTTTCTAAGTAAAATCTAAGTATAAAAACGGCTGCGTTTAACGAAGAAAAAAGGCCTGAAAGATATACGGATTCTGAAAGACATCATACTTCCTCGTCAATCATAAATGCAAGAAAGATCAAACTGTTTTATCACCCAGTACTTTAGGGTGCGAGAGAGCCTACACAGGAAAAAATACAACAAAAAGTCACAACCTATCTGACACGCCATCCAGAACTCAAACCTCAAAAGACCGAAAATTGGTCTTGTTTTAAAATATCACCTGGTTTCATCCAATGCCTCTGTGGAATGTTATCTCATTTTGTCACCCAAACTGCTAAGAGAACCAGTAGGTTCGAAGGCTACAATCTACTACTCCAACGAGGAATTATATGACTATATTAAGACAGGCATTCTTCTCATATAAAAAGTCGATAATATATTTTGAGAAACTTAAGTGGATGTGAAGGAAATTTCTTTCTGTTTGCCCTCTATACCTTGTGTATACATGTTCAGTGATATAAAATGTATGAAAATTATACTCGTGTACAAAACAAATAAGAAACCTTGTGGTTTTGATTCTGTCTATTTAGACAGCCAGCTGTAGGCTGAATAGCAATATCCTGATAAAAATGTACATCGAGACTGTCAATATTGGAATTCTTACTATATCAGAGTTTTTTTAGGAAGATTTTAAGTTTAAAATCCTCTACACTTTAAATATTCCTTTCTTTAACGAAGTTTATACTTTGAAACATGATATCTAACTTGCTAACTTGAGAATATAGAAGTTAAGTCGACATATTAATAATAACGAAATTTAATTGACACCAAAGAATGAAGAATAAGAAATTGAATAGAGAAGGAAAAACACACAAAGCAAGAAGAATTTACCATTAACTGCCCTACAGTTTCACAATGGGCGGCTCAGTCTCAATGAATCGACCCTCTGACAGCTCCAGATCCTCCAGTAATAGTGACCGGTCCCAGGCGACCTGCCCACGAAGTAGATCCGGAGCTGGGAACTCGAACCGGATGTAGAATTGATTGTAATACCACTGGTCCCTTCCCGTAAACCACACCAGACGGAATGTCGCGTTGTTAGGTGGAGGTAGAGCTCCACTACGGTCGATGATGCCTTCCGCTTGACGTAGGGCAGAAAAAGTATCAAGTTGTTGACCTTGGCCATTACGACTGAGAGCAAGGATTGTTTCATGTTAAAGAACTTTGTTAACATTCGATGCTGATGATCGATACATGATTCCACAGTCAAAATGTAGTTCGTCGAGATAGGATTTCGAATGACGACTAGCGCTGAAAGCCCTGCTTATATAGTCAACACTGGTGGAATTCCCTGGATGATGCAATATTGCATCACCTCCCATTAACGGAAAGCCTCAATCAAGAATCAGAATACAAAAAGGGAGTATCCTATCTTAGACTTTTGAATTCTAGAATTTTGACGGATTGCTATTAGCTAAAAAAACAACCAGGCAAACAGGAATCAAATGTAACTTTTGCCTAATATGAATTTCTTACAATAACCTTTTCGTAAGTTTCCTTGATCATCACTCTAACAATTGAAACTTTTAACAATATTCTTGTGTCGCAAAACATTTGCAATATGCTTACGAACGAATAAGGAATATATTAACGTTTTCATATTGTACTTGCAGTGACACTTATGCAAACATTTAGAATTACTTTGCAATGTTCAAGTTGTTATGTGTATATTTCCTCTGGCATATACAATTGACAAAGTCCAACAGTTTACATCGAACAAGAAATTGTAGTAATGAATTAGAACCTTTGCTTAACCTTGTTTCTAATCAAGGAAAGAAAGCTGTGTTAATACCAGAGAAAGATCACATATCCTTGGAACATGAAACCCCTCACTTTGATGTAGAACCGTATGATTTACATCAATACAGAGAAAATTTAGTTGAACAGCAACATCACCATAAAAGAGTATCTGCAAAACATTTACAAGTAACACGTTTTCACATCGATCCAGCATGTGGCTGTAACTTTGTCAAAAGCCAAGAATGGCGTCCTGACAATTGGTCGACATTAGTCGAACAAAGCTAACAATAAATGAGCCATGGCTATGAAATGATATCTTATCTTTACATTTGCCATGCCACCAACGCTTTCAGATTCCCCACATAAAAAATCCAAGAGTCTTGAATCTGAATCAACATTACTTCCGTGACATATTTGCGCTATTCCCTTATATCTTGACTTCATTCTTTGAAAAATACCAGTGGATCTCATGGAAATTATTTTTTGATGATAGATCTTATCCTATGCAAGAAACCGGTCACTGCTACATATTATTGAAAGATATGCCAACCATTCAGTCTATTGACATAAATCACTATACAGAAAGCGCTGTGAACGCCTCCTCCCTAGAAGAATGTAACTTTCAAAAGATAGTACAAATATACACCTTATCCGATTCGGAAGTACAAATCCGGATCCCTGCAGGACAAATTCGAGGTATCCAGCCGAATGTATCGAATAAAAATCATCATCATGATCGGTTGTACTTTGAATGGCGTTGGAGTACTACAGGTAGACCACACTCTTGGATAGTGATACACCTAAGACACGGTCAAGTACGGCAACGAGAAACTATTGTTTGGTGGATACTCAGCAGAGAAAGGACTACCGTAACCTACCGTAAATATTACTTTATGCCACTGTCCTTACGACCAAAGAATTCCATATTTTCATATTGGCGTTCACATACACATTGTGAAAATAATCGATGGACCTTACCAGGAGCAGATTTGGAAAATACCGTTACTTTAAAACCATGGACTTCAACTCAATGTTGGCCATATCACACCGCCCAGCACAATGTTCAGATCAGGAAAATCAAACTTACTGCACACCCACTTTGGGAAGATTAGAAAAAATATTATTACAATCATCTACAAACGTTACGAATTGGGAAGATAGTTTACAATATGAACCATTTTGCAAAGCATATTTTCAAGAATTAGAACCCCAACATGATATATCCCGATATTATCAGAAGCTTGTTCAGGTAGGTCAATTTATTTAACTTTTTAATATCAAATGGTTCTCTCTGCATTTTATACATTCAACTAATGGGAATCCTATCCATGTGCCGAGACAGCTCAATTTCTCTTATTTGGAAAATCAAACACAGCAGATACTGATACAGTTTGACCGACAAAATAACTTTACCATGGAAATGGTAAAGAATCATGACTATTATCAAATGCAAGTACGACATTATGATTCCCCACTCTTACGTTTAATGGATTAATTTGAAGTATCTAAGGAAGAAAAGGAACGCCCACATATGGTTCAAACAATGTCAGCAATAAGCAACAAAGCTAGTATGGCCGAAAGAAATCAGCGATGGATAAGAAATATCATAAAACGCCATGTTCGGACATTAAGAAGTAACTTGGAACGTTACTATGTCCTAAAAACCATTCAGCAATCCCTGTCGACTTTGGATACAATTACTGATTTGCATCGAAACATCATTTATCAATACCAGTTTCGTAATGGAAAAATCATTAGTTCTCCAAAGTTTAGGATTGTTGATCCTACCACCACTACTGAGGAGTTAACCACAACACAGACTACTTCAACTGCCACAAAGGAACAAACAGTGACTACTAGTTCTGTCGAAACCACCAAAGTAATAACAACTACGGTTTCTACTACTACTACTCTACCCGAGATTGATTGGGAAAAAGTAAACTAACTGGATGCACAGGAATCCGAAAGGTATACAGGAATTTCTACACCTATAGTTTCAAGTATCGTAAACACTTTACTGGCCATTGGCTCACCTATAGTTTATGGAGTTTATCAGATATGTACATCTTCTAATACTACTATAAATAGTAATGTCGTTCTTTGTAAGTCCTTAAGTAATGAATTTTGTGTTTATGTTGATTCTGTAGACGTGTCTTTGTTTTGCTTTCATCGTTTTCTAACCTATGTTTTTCTTTAGAAACTATTCTAATAGGATTTACTGTAATCTCATAAGTATTCAAATAGTGACATAATGAGTAAAACTGATAACGAAAAGAAAACTGCTCTTGAAACTTTTCAGGTAAAAGGAAAAGACACATCAACCTACCCCAGGAGAAATTAATCAAGTAGTAAAAATACAGAAAGACAGTACTACGAATATAGGAAAACTAATACATAAGGTCCAAGACCATCAACAGAAAGCCGCTGTAGACACCCATGACCTTTTATCAGCAATAAGACATATCACAAATATTGAAAAGAAACCTCAAAAACTGACAAAGGAAGACGTTATATTACTGCAAGCTTGGGAAGCATAGACTTTTGCAACTCTGGAAAATGTTATTTTGCTACGGTTTCTCTAGACGATCCTTTACTGTGCTCAGGTCTTTCGAATCCACCAACCATAACTATACTTTTGGTTGTTGTATCTTAGCTACGCTCACCTAGATTTTCAAGTTGAATTAACTTACAATTGTTTTGGTTCCTTTGTGATCATCTCTTCACAAATACAAGTAGTCAATGCACAAGCCGTGGTTAAAGAACGGCATTGAAATACCTAACTGTTGTTCAATTTTATTTTGGCTAAGACTAGTTTCAAATTCTATTTGCCTCCACATACCACAAATATCTAGTCGATACCAATTGAAACATAAGTATTCATACTTTTGCTATGAATTTATTCCCAAAGAACTTATTATATCTTGACAACTATTACTTAACATTTCTGAAGCCCCGTCTATGAAAACTCTGATCAGGACCAAGATTGTTTATTGCATGTTTGTCTTTATAATTGTCTTTGCTGTTTGGTTAAAGGATACCTTGGGGAAAAATCAAGTTTATTTTTGTTTTATAGCTATATACTAAACCGTTGTGGCAGAGTAAAAGGTATCGGATCTGACGGCCTTTACGACTGAACACATCGTTTGAAACTGTTACCATGATAAATTTTAACGCGACGCTAAGATGCTGTCTTGTCTAGGGTACCTAGTTTCAGTTGGCCTATCACACATATTTGCCAACCCATTTTTCATTTCGGAAAACCCATCTCTAAAACACCTAAAACACTTCACATATCAGTCGGAATTTTGTTCTCGTTGATATAGAGAGAAAGGGAAATGTATTTACATTTAATAATAAGTGTAAATGTAAGAAATAGAGTAATTGAATGTTAAAGTAACTACACGTTTATTTACGGTTTACAAAAAACATTAATGGTATGATCCAGTCACTCACTAATAATTATCTTTGAGTAAAGAATAAGTCACCATGAGATTCATGAGAGTACCTGGAGCGGTGTCTGTCCCATGACATTACGATCTGTGTTTTTGGACGAGTATTATGTAAGGTGAGCTATGTGCATAAATTGTTTATAATAAGCTCACGCTCCTCTGGCTTTGGAAATTTCCGTCGTTTACGATGATGCAAAATGAGTACCTTGCTGGTCAGATACTCGATCTCAAGTAGGAGAAAGGGTTAAATCTTACCCTCTGCTTGTAATTTACAGTGGGTTTGTCCCTTACGATTCCTACCTTCCTCGGAACCGGACCGTAGGAAGGAGGAGTGAGGAT
>JGI24021J15306_10008454_pt1 | contig 12664 bp, 9 predicted proteins | sample Ectturendosymbi1_FD_15306 | JGI IMG/M metagenome (IMG submission 15306) | reverse complement strand
GTACTCATTTTTTCTACAGATATTTCAGGTATTTTAGGTGGTTTGAATTTAGCTCATGCTTGAAGTCACAGGTTATTTGAAGCTTGACTAGTAAGTGTTTGGTTTGAGGTAGACTTGCTAAGTGATGATGAAGTTTTTTGGCCAGCTGTAAGCCAGTATAACCTGAATCGTTTTTTCTTAGCCCAGATTTAATAAATTGTGTAGGCTACTTGCTAGAAGTGTTTGCGATAAGGTGCATAATGAATTATTTCCTACTTTTGCACATTTTTCAAACAACTAGTGTCAATGCAAGATGAGAGCAGCCTTGACTCATCCAGCCTCAGCTTTCCAAAACAAGTCTCAGGTTGGATGTTTTTGTATGCCGTGTTCTTGTAGTTAAAAGGTTCAAAACGAATTTGGTGTTTTGAATCTTCTTGGTTGTTGTTTATGGTTTCATTTTTTCTCATAAACGTGAACAAATTCAGGATACTAAATATCAAGCATTTCATCAAAGGGGTAAACGTTGTAGTGTATTGATGGTGAATGCAGGGAAATGGGGCGTGAAAATAAAAAAGTGGAGGCGATGCCAACTTGCTATTGCCTAACTTTTATGCCAGCCTTGTCTTCCCATTTTTCAGTGTCATCAAAATTTTGTATCATGAACACCCTTTTGCATTTTCTCCTGCTATGTCAGTCATGTCGTAGTCTCAGGAACGTAGGCCTATCCTGCGGTGGCCGTATCTTAGGCTTGATCAAAAGTGCTTATCATGGTTGGCTGAGTATGTTGTCGTCATCATAGGACCCCCCTTTTTAGTCTTGCCTTGGCCTCCCCCAACCTTAAACCCACCACTGTTAATATATTCAGTTGTCTTGGTGTGCCTCAAGTTGAATAGAAAATGAATTAAATCAAGTGCACAAAACTAAGAGCACATACCAAACTTTTTGAGCAATTTAATCTGGTAGTTTTTTTGCAAGCAACACTCTTACCATGAGAAAATCTGCGAAAAAAACAACAATCACGGGTTCAGACGATTCAGAGAACAGTTACTAGCAGATACGTAACTCAAGATAACTGTAATCGTAGGTGTAGGAGCAGGAAAATTTTTGGGGGTGCGAAGGATTTTTGCCCAAATTTCCCTGAACTTGCCCGAAAAAAAGCCCCAAAGAAAATGATCTCCAAAAGCATGACTGCATTTCTTCACATGGTGGGTGCATTTTGTTAAATCAAAGCACACTTCAAGCAACATTATTGCCCAAATTTCCCTCAAACTTGCCCAAATTTCACCTAACTTTCCCGAAAAGAAGAAAAAACACGACCTCCAAAACAATGTTTGCACTTTGATTTTGGGTGCCATTTTTATAAAATCAAAGCATCTACAGCGATTTTGTTAACCTTTTCACAAATTTTGTCGAAATTTTCACAGATTTTGCCCGGATTTTAAGCGATTTTACCCGGATTTTCACCAAATCAAAGGTTGTGGGAGTGCAGTTGTATCCCCACCTCCTACACCAGTGACGGTAATATAACAATTTCTGGATAGGCAGTGGCTGCTTTTGCCGTCAATGCCTGAGGATCTTTCATTTACAACCAGAATCAAGAAAGTGTTTTTTTGGAAAACTACATTTGTGTCCGAGCATTTAAACACAGACTAGTCCCAATTGACCAAGTGTTTTGCGCTCATTGCATGCTTTGCCTGTTGTAGTCTTGGCGATTCCAGCTAACAGCGCTGCCTGGGCAAACCGTCTGCCACGACCCTCCGCGTAATAGCGATAATAGAGTTTTCCCCACTCCACTAGGTAGACTCTATTGCTGCTACGCTCGTATATGGCGAATCGCCACGCCACAATTAATGGCCGTGACTGCGTTATTCTGACAAAGACAGTTCAGTCCACAGCTCAACTCAGTGTGTGCATGACGATGTGAACAACTTGCATAGCACAGCTTCTGAACAGTGGTGTAACTAGAGGTTTGAGCCAGGGGGAGGCAAACTTAGCTGAAGGGGGCCCATTGGCCAACGTTTGTTATGCGATAATTAGTTCCCAAAACTCATACGTTATTCTACAAAAACAGAAAATATTTGTCGGATGATGTAATGAGCTTCAATTGGGTAAAATTAAAATTTCACCTTTTCATGTAACATTCTATTTAAAATTGATACCCATCAATGACTTGCGACTGAGTAAGTTAGGCCTATGATTTTTTGTAAGACCACCACAGATCTGAATCCAGGTAATTAACTCCTAAATTAATTCCACTTTTCTTATAAGCACCAAATGCTTGACTTAATTATGGGGCATGGATTAGAGTCTAGGCACCGCCTGAGTAAACAACAAAACAAATGTAGTAACTCCAAAACCAAATTTTTGAGCAGTTCATTGATCGCTTCGCACTAGTGATAAAACCACATTCATTTAGCAACTACTGAGCAAATAATGCCAAATATTTTGTCTAAATATGGAGTTGCACATCAAACAATTACAAATAGGTGTGAACAGTTCCGTTGCAGGCCAATTCTGGGCCCCTCCCAAAATGCAGGGCTATTCAACTGGCGAACCGTAGTCATATAGCAAAACAAAAGAAATCACTGTATGGCGGAACACTAGCACACATGAAAGATAATATATAACAACAACCATAAAAATATTATAAGCAATGTCGCATTATAGTGGTATCAAAACGGCTTGGAGTGAGTCTTTCAGCATGCAAAAGATTTATGACCTTTATGAAATCATCCAAATCTAGGGATCGTACACAACAAGCTTCGATTGACAACACGGCTAATGAGGGCAGTGTGTTTTCCGTCATATGAGACCTGTTTGATTAGCTCAGTGGTTCTCAAACTTTCATGAGCCGTGCCCCCCTTCTAAGTTTAGTTGGGGAATACTTAATATATGGTGACGCGTGGGCTATGCAATATCACGGCAAATGCACGGAGTGAAGGCCTCTGCTCGTGGTCCCCAGAGAATGCTCCGTGGCCCCCAAGGGGCCGAGGGCCCCGTCTGAAAAATCCTGGATTAGATTCAATTTACTGAAACTACAACAAACAAACTTTAACCTTGCGGCAAGCTTCTGAGGAATCTGCCTGCTTTCTGCTTTCATTCTTCTGCGACGATTAAAATTTCCAAGCGTATCTATTTTTCATAGTTGAAGGCCACAAAGATGGCGGCAAGTAAATCAGTAACAGTTTATTGACAAGGAAAGCAGTTTCGCGTCTTCCAACGCATCACCAGTCTGGTAAATGTAAGACAAATCTTACAGGCGAAATGTTGGCACTTGAAAACAAGTAAAGAAAAATGCACGAACTGTGGCTAGTTACAACGACATTACTAAAAATTTTGTAAGCTAAAAGGCTGTCTTTCCCAGAGCCTCATAAACCAGTCACTGCTAAGACAATCGGCGTTTGGTAGCGGTCTAAAAACGACACTTTTCCTCTGGAGATAACACACGTGCGCGGTGACGAGTGCCAGAGAGAAACCACGCGATTAAACAGAGCGTAATAGTTCACGAAAAATCAAGAAAGGCCGAGCCTTTCAATGTAACTAGAAAGTTTGTTCAAGTGGTTGATTTCAATCAAACAGAACAATTAGCTAAACTGAAAAAAAGTTTGGTACAAACAGTAGTTACTGCAACTACTTTCAGTGCTGATGGCAACAGTATCCGGGCAGTTTAGTATAATCCGAAGTGCAATAAATACGACAGGATAAACTTCATCCAGACGTGTTTTGTGAATAAAGCTTAACGAAAGGAATTGAGTATTAATTGTTGTCATTTAATTAACAAGCATTATTTAGATATTTTGCAATGAAATGCAAATGTAAAGAAAAATTTGCTGGAAATCAGAATCAAGCCTATCGTTCCTATTATGAAAACACTGTTACCGAAGAAACAAACCTGAGGCCGATCATAACAATGCACCTCGATGAACGTTTTCTTTCATTAGCGCTTAGGTGAATTTTGCTTGAAAAGCATGCGCATCGTGCTTTTAACTGGCCGAAATACGCATGCATAAACCTTTTGATATCTAGACTGTTAATCTTCTGGTGCATGGCACATGTTTAGATCAATAACACTTTGTATCTCAAATAGGCTATAAATGTTGACAAATATAGACCAAGGGGGCCTACGTGGACGCAAAATGGTTAACATCCATAATCCACTAACCGCACTACTCGGCTGGGACAAGTTTAGCAGTGATTGCTGAATAAAATCTTCTAACTACACTATTATCTCCATCTTGCTGTCTGAACAGAGGCTGCGCAAATGTGTGACTTTGGTCGAAAGCACCAAAGGTATCTTGCTTCTATTCAGTACAAAAAACGACTTCCTGAGCTCGCCATAACACATTTCTTCACAACAATCACTACACAAAATACGTTGATCAAGTGGACCTCTGGAGGTATACAACTATAGGCATATAGGCTAGCTTCACGTTCAACACTTCAAGCAATGAATGGTGACGCTTTGCGCCAATGGTTTCCAACCGGGGTGCCGCGGTACCCTAGGATACTACTTACAATACTAAGGGGTGCAGCAAGAAAATACGTTTCATTAAATCATTATAAATCTATTTTCAAAACGTCATTAAATCTTAAATCAAGATACTATTCGTTCGCCACTGGGTGCCGCAAACCTAAAAAGGTTGGGAAACACTGCTTCACACTCAAGACTGAAATATGTTTATTACCTCACAAACGTACCAAAAATATTCAGGCGTAGTTATTCTAGGTAACAGCGGCAGGTACTGCTCTGACTATAAATTGCAGGACAAAACGGAATGAGGATTGATAAGAACTTCACTGATTTCAAGTGTTTCACATTTCCATTTGGTGTTAAAATTTTGTTTGGGGGCTAAGCCCACAAAAGACCCCGTGGCGATGGGACTGAATTTGGGGGCCCCTGTGTCGCTAGGCGGTAAACTGGCGGATATTTTTCTGATAAGGATGATTGCATATTCCGGTTAAACACACACAAAAATCTTGGCAAGTTGGTTATGCGATGAACTGGATTCGTTTGTAATAACACCCGAAATCAACGGAAAATGCTCCAAGATATTTTTGAAAAACGCTAAAAATAAAAACCTAGTAAAAATCAAAAGAATACCAAATAGCGAAATACAAGCTAGCATGGGGGGCCATTTTTTACATTTAGTCTGCCAGGGGGGGTCAGCGCGCACCCCTGCCCCCCGTCAGTTACGCCACTTCTGCCAAACCTTCTTACAACGAATATCCCGAATCTAGTCTGAGAATATAGCACATACGTGCCAAATTTACCTGTAACAATAACTTAAATATTTTCTTGCTTTTTCCATGCTTTTTCATGATTTCACTTAGATGATTAATAGTTGCTGCATCATAGAGAAGCTCAATTTGTACTTTTCTAACTTTAGCGGTGACAGGTTTATTAACCACTGGTAAATTCAACCTTCAAACACCTGCAACTCCATGTTCATTTGATTTGTAATAAACCGCATTATTATGATGCATGATAACTGCTTTGCGGTTTGCAATTTTTCGTTTTGCACATTTCGCACAAGGGATACACAACAGTAGCAGAATCCTGCTTTGCAACCCCATGCAAACTCTATCAGTCACCCTTCTCTAAATCTTCTGCCACTCTCATGCGTAGTTTTCCAACCATTGGATGTATTGGCTTATTATAAACACATACCTAGAGATAAACCCTGTTTTTTCAGAACTTTTCAGCTCTCCTCCAGTCTCTTTTTTCGCTTACCCAAAGTGCACTCCAATGTTAAAAAATCAATAAACTTTTTATACGTACCTTTAAAACCACTTATGGTTTCATGGTTTCTCTGTTTACGCTATGCAATATAACAAATAATTTGATCTGAAATAAGCACTCCCATAAAAATATACCAAATACTGTACATACCATATTTTGCATGCACACCAAACCAGAAATTTTACACCAAGTACTTTGAAAATACACCAGAATTTTCAAATGTGGTATGTATATACACCGTTGGCAACACTACTGCTGAGCGCCATGATTGAACTACATTGCACTTGACAGCTTTTGCAGCTCAAATCAAATGTGGTCAAATCAGCATTTATGCGCTGCAGAACAAATAAAAAAGTGAAATACTAAGCCTTGATCTGCACCTTTGAAGACGTATTTTGATCGTAAGTTTCTAAAAAAGGTCGTAACGCCATTAACTGAGCACGATGACGTCATCGAGACACAAACCAAAAATTTAATGCGTAGCCAAATCGTCCACGCTACGCCACTCTTACTCAAAAAGTGTATGGTTCTCATTCTGAGAGGTGGGTGTCAAAAAACTAGCGTATGGTTTAATAGTTTATGCTTTGCTGCTGCCCTAAATACGAGACCGTGAATGCGTTGCCCCAAACCAGTAAAATCACATTACCTATCATGCGCAGTTAGCAGAGTGTGACATGCATTTACTGTTGAAGACCATTTGTTTCTCTTAATCTCCAAATTCTACACTTCTCGTTTCTGTGGTTTCAAAAATGGAGCACGGATTACCAAAACTGTATTGATCAACTTTCTGTTTGGGGCATCTTTACCAGACATGGCCAAACACCGAGCCCTGCTTGTAAAAGCGCTGAGCTCAATGAGAGCCTCGCGGAAAGCTCTACTTCTGCGCTCTGGAAGAAAATATAACCGTGACGAGGTTTTTGCTAATCTCCAAAGACAAGGACTCAAACTCAAATTGCTATCGAGGACCAAATGAATAGATATGAAGTAACCCAAGGGCCGCATTATAACGCTGAAGCAACAATGGCGGTACCTGAACCTTACTAGAAACAGCTTCTCTATCTTATGTCCTATGAAAGATTACACGCATGTCATTTCTAGCCGTATCTACATTCGTTTGAATCAGTGGTTTTCAAACTTTTTCACGTAGCGACCCATTTTGGTACCCGCTTTAACCTAACGAAACCCCCTCGAAATTTTCTAGTCAGGCATATTAAATGCAGCTGTGTTTGCATAATACAGAATCACAACAAATAAAAAATAACGTGCGATATCATAATGTTGAACGAAGACTCATTTATTAAATTTACGCACATGGCCGTATCAGTTGATGGAGACCCGCGCCGAATGAAAATCACTCCACAGCAAAACTCATTGAAAACTAGAATAACTCCCAAGTTGCTACCGCATTCAGTTATCTAATTTGCAAACACGTTCTTATGTCACAAAGTTATTCGTGGCTTGCCAAACACTACAGTACCGTACGTGGGCGTCAGCGGGTGGGACATTTGCCCAGTAGTCTCCCTCCACTGGAATTTGGGACTTAGAACCAAATTTTTCAAGAAAACCCAAAGTCAGCAGCTTAATTCCGAGTATTGATTTAATTCTTGCAAAGACAGTTGATTTGCGGGTATGACATACTGAACAAGAGCCAGGTTCACTGTTGCGGTGTTATGCAGTGATGAGAGCTTGCAGTTCACTCAGATCCCCTCATTTGTCTTCAGAGGAAGGTTGCGAAACTTACAAGCGGATTTTTCTATTGTTGGTCAAAACATCAAAGGTTTACTTCAATTTACGGTAGTAGACGTTTTGCCGCAGGGCTTACAACTTAGCTTTTTTGAAGCCAGATTTTGAAATTCTGGCGTTTTTGACATGCTTGGCTTTTCTTCAAATCCAAAAAAGCCAGACAAACTCTGGCTTTTGCTGACTTTTTTCAGTTGGAAATGCTTAACCTTGAAAAAGGATTGTAAGAGATACCGTACATATTCAACATTACAAATCTCTTCTGATGAAGGCCTATGGCCATGCAGGGTGCAAACTTATCTCTTTCTCTTCCGTGAAGACTTTGATTCCAATTTGCTGTTTGAAACTTGCTAATGTTTATCTAAAAGACATGTGCATGAGATAGACGAGCAAAACAGAAAACATGTTTTTTGATTGGGCAAATCGATTTTCAGGCACAAAACTTCTACACATGCAGTAGCAAAATTACAGGTTGATGTGCGAATGTACAAAAATGCTGCAGAAAAAAGCATTTTTGAAGGTTGCAATGTACACACTGTCTTACTTAGCACTGCCGATTTCAAATGCAGATGGAACAAATTTTTTCAAATGTAACTTTAACAAAAACAACGTTAAGAAATTGAATGAAGCTTAGGATGTTAGATGCGTTGTTATGTGTAAAAACGCTATTCATTATTGAAAAAATGTTGCAAAGATGTCAGTGTGACTCTAAGAATGCTTGATTTGTTTTATGAGAATCAATTGTATCACAATGTAATCACGGGAGAAGAAAAGTTTTTGAAGATTTGGAGCTGTCTTCCATCGATGACTCTTACAAGTTGTAATATGGCATCCATCTTGTTTGCCATCCACCTTGTATTTGGCATTGTTTTGACTTTTTCTTACGAGGTCTGGCTTTTTTGGTGAAGACCGATTAGCAATCCTGTTTTGACCCGTGTTACTGTTGAACGCAGACATGTTTGGCAGGTAATGCAGCGAGACAATGACTGCTGATGGCAGTAAGCCACGTAGTTTTATACTGGGTAAAAAGAAGCATTGCTGACAACGACGGGCAATTTTTGTGACTGTTGTCGTAATATGGGGCATTTCTATATGATGTAGAAAGGGTAAAGCGTTTTGTTAACGTCGATTTGCACTGCATCGTCAGCAACCTGAAAAGAATGCAAAATGTCGACTTTTCTCCCCTGGAAAATTTTGTGCGGACGCCCATGATACTGTAATGGTCATAATCACACTCAAAACATTGTAATGTACATAATCATACTTAAAACAATTTTGAATTAAAAAGTAGGCTATCATTTTTGCCAGGTGATCCTATCATTATGGCTACGACAAGAAGTGGTTCCCTATACGAAATGTAAAATCTAGAACTAATTATGAATATTTTTATCAGAAGTTTTCGCGGCCCCGATAAATATGGCAAACGACCCCCGCGGGCGTCGCGATCCCCAGGTTGAAACCAACTGGTTTAAATGGAACTTGTTCACTCGCTGGGCTGGCCGAGCACTTAAACAACCGTTGATAAACCCAATAACTTAAATGTTAATTATTTGAAAATTCCCAAAAAGCATCGCCGACAGCACAAAATGCCCTCGCGGGCCGAGTGTTTGATACCCCTGCCATAAACAATGTGAATGCACCTACTTTCAAAAATCTTTGACCTAAAAAGTTTAGTGAAACCACAATTGTGTATTGTAATGTGACTAAAAATAGTATGTCCAAAGCAGAATGTCCTGCTCATTATAAACACTCCCTCCTACCGCTCAGTACGCGTTAGCTTGCATACATTGGTTTGGTTAGAAACTAGAGAAAGTGCCACAGTGAAAGGGGCCCGGAAGCAAAACAATGGAAATGCACTGTAAAATATTTCACACATTTTTGTGAATGCGTCATCAGATTAGACACTGATCTCCACCGATGACATCCATGCTCTAGCTCAGTGGCTCCCAAACTTTTTTGTCCGCGGAATACTGCAAGGTTGTTTTAAGTGGACAAGGAACTCCCGCCAGAACTGCCAAGTAAACATCAACGCTTTTTTCACCCAAATTTCTGTTATTAAGGTTTCGTACTGTAAACAAAATTATGCGCAATAAAAGTAACCATAAAACATAAAAAATTGAACCCAAACACGTCTTACTGAGAGCAATGCATTTGTTTTCTGGACTGCAGCAATTCTGAAAAGTTCGGCTTGATAGCTGAATACTTATATCTGATTTAGCGTCCAATCTGGCGCGATACTTGGTCTTCATTTGCACATATCGGGAAAAACCTGATTCACATAAGTACGTTGATGCAAACGGCAAGAGCGCCAGCATGGCTTGTTTTGCTAAATATACTGAATATACGCATACCGTTGATTGCAATGTTTCTTTTTCAGCTTTATTCCTAACGTTCTGATTCTGTCGGGACGTTGCATAGAAGACTCTTCTTTCGGCCGATTGGTAGTTTGGCCAACATGAGGTGCGGGTTCCTACTACCTTGCAGCCTACATCGCACTCTCACCGCGAAGCACGTGGCGCTAGCCTCGTCTTCTAAGCTGTTCGTAGGCTACTGACTATCTATATCGGCTACTTATGTCTAGCAGGGCTTCCAGCGATTCGATTTACTTAAAATGGTCCTCCCTTTATGCGACTTACCAGCACAACCAAATATATGCATTATGCACCGTACTACTTGTTAGTCAAAGTTCGGAGCGCCACAGTTACAGCCTGGTAAACGAAATACAGCTCATTGTGACGACCAGTGTTGCCACTCTGTTGTTACGGAAAGGTACTAGAGTTGATGATAAAAAAAACTCTAGATTCACAGAAAAACCATAGATCGCAAACTATTGATTACTCGTCTAAAGTAATTCAATGCAAGTTACCTGTAAAAGCAAAAGGCAAACTTACACACAATGCAAATGGCCAGAAAATGCGTTGCAATGCAAACAGTGACATTGGACAACTCATATTGTAAACCTGAGACAAAGAAAACGGGAGATAGCAACAACGCTTGTGTTTGTTTACACAAGTCTTTGAAACTTTTAACCACAGTGACTTCGTAGCGGTTTAACTCAAAAGAGATTATGTGCTCTTGTGTAATTTAAGATGCAGCCTAATTAGGTAGAATTTTTAGCAAATTTCAATTGCACAAAATCAAAGTCTCAATTACAGTTAAAATTACACAAAATTGTGTAATTAATTACATTCAGCTCACTCATAAAAAACAATAGCTAGCTATGGAAAAACACTAAAACACTAGATGAAATGCAAAAGCACTAGATCTAGTGGAAAAACACTAGGAGTGGCACCGCTGGTGACGACACTGCGCATCACCAACGAGCAAAACGTGGAAAAAGGAAAGCTAGAGCAAACGATATAGTGGCTGCCAAACGCTCAAAGGGTTAAAGGACATATCAACAGTTTTTGCTTAAAATTGGAAAGCTTAGTTCGTGGAACCCTTTAGATTTTTCTATGAAACTCTAGGGTTCCAAGGAACCCACTTTGGGAATCGCGGCTCTAGCTACTATTGCGTTTCCAGCCTCAAACGCGTGAAAGATCAACGACTTGCTTTATTTAAGGGTGTGCTGGAAAAGCTCTGGTAGAAAATAATTCACAAAAACACCTTCATCAGTAATAAAGGAGTACAAAGTATTAACAGAAAAAAAGTTAGTGATAAATTAAGAAAGATCGTCACATGCTCTTTATATGGCAAAACCTATCCTTGTATATGAGTAGACAATTGTATAAGAATACATCGCCTTAAAATCATTAAGACCGGCTAAGACCAACCGGCGAATCTTCACCATTATTCCGCAGACACAAACCAGCTTAAAAATAGCAACAGTGTTTCAGACTAAAAAAAACAACAACTAAAAAAACACATTAAAAGTTGTCAAAGAAAAAATTCGGCACCAAAGCGGATCCAAGCCAGGTCGGAGATGTAATCACGACACCTGGTCCTTGGACGACATCTGGGCAGCTTACCCCTGGATGTAGACAGCAGTACGCGCCTTGCCAATTATTCTTGGAACAGTCTGGACACAAGACCGATTCAACGTAGCTGCGAGATCTTTCTATTTAGAGAAGTGGTTCGATATTCGGGGCTTTACAAATTTCACAGCAGCGTACTTTGTCGAGAGGTGTCCCGCTGTGAATTGTTCACAAAAATTACGTATCTGCCCCTTTGACCCGGGATAGGACTCTGTAAGCCATTATCCACAATTTATGACCATAGGTGAGGATGGACACAAAACCGATTGAAAAACTGATAGTTTTGTGTCGTTTGAAAGCTCCCGTTTTGTGACCACAGATCTTTCATATTTTGCTGTGCTAAAGTAACTACTAATTCCTTTACTAGTCTTTACGATAGTTCTCAAAATTCAGCATTTGTCGCCATGGTAATGTCAGAGTTCAAACATAGAGCTGGGTAAATTGAAAGATTTTCTTTACTTACTACACACCTTTCCACATAAAAACAAATGACTGCGCATCACATACGGTGCCTGATTATAGGTTCAGTCAATTAAAAACCACTGTTCTACAGGATTATCTACTCAATATTAATAGCGTGTGAAAAAGCTACTGAAACGCAAGCTCTACTGTATTATTACCTTCAAACTTGCTTGTTTTCAACAAATGGAATTGTCTAATGGTTAATGCTTTTGTAGGCAAAGCACAGTTTAATTCCATTCGAGTATCTTGGAAAAGACCTATCAGATCGAACACCTTTTTCTGTCTATTTTTCATTTTGACAAGCTATCAGAAAGAAAACGTTCATGACTGAAAGAAATTATGTCCAGTTAATCCAACAAAAACATTTTTATGCAACATTGCTAATTTTGCAGTGATTAGCAAAATAAAATAAGCTATAGTTTAGTCTTTCACAAACTCTGCTTCGAACATTTACTCTACTGTAATTCATGACGCTTTCACCTTAATATCAATTCCCCAAACTTCAGCTGGTGCTGTGCGTTTCACAATTTTCAGACGTTTTCCTGCAATGGCTTTGAAAGCGTTCCAGTAAGGACCCGAAGGTTCGCAATCGGTGTGAAAAAGAATGATGGATGGATCTTGATATCGCAGTGCACCGATAAGACTGGTAGAGTAAAAATTAAGTTTGGCACCACAAGCAAAAAAGTTTTCATGCATCGACCTCAAAATTCGTAAAATATTCTCATACACCTAGCCACTTCATCACCTCCACTTGTTTTTTATTTTTTTT
>JGI24021J15306_10008452_pt1 | contig 12666 bp, 6 predicted proteins | sample Ectturendosymbi1_FD_15306 | JGI IMG/M metagenome (IMG submission 15306) | reverse complement strand
CTATGGTTCTGTCTTCAATGCAGTTGCAAAAAGTGTCTGTAACCCTATGATTTCGCCGGCTTCAATGTCTTGTACTACGTTCTGTATTGTCTGATTTTATCTACCTGCGTTCTGCAGAGTGTGTGTGTTCATACTATGGACTTCGTGTCTGCTCACAAACAAATAAATTAAAGTAAATTAAAATTGAGTAATCTGATCCGATCCTAATCCGGTAGACTTGTCCAAATATTTAATCCAATCCGGTATATATCCGGAAAACCCCTCTAAGCATTTTACTGCAGTGATCAATGCAGTTTGGATATCCATATCTGATCCGGTTGAGTTTTTACGAAATCCACTCCGATCCGGTCCAGTTCTGAATCGCAGAATCTAGGTGGATCACGATCCGGAAGCCGGATCTGTTCAACACCTATATGTAGGGGAAGTGCGGGACCCATGGAACACAGGGACCGAAGAAACATTTAGATTACTCCCCAGCTGGTGACCATATTCTCTTGGTATGTGGTTGTGAATATTGTATTTATGGACAACAGTGTTGTCCGTTAATAGGAAGAATCTGTGTCGATCTGAAAAAAATTTAAGCACTTTTTTCGCTTTTGAAGCATCAAAGCAAAGCATAATATTTTGCAATCGTTTAGCGATGTCTTTGTCTATCATAATTTCAATGTAGAAAGTTCCGAACGTTTCCCAGGATAGGTTGGGAGTTTGAAAAATATCTCAGAGAAAATGGAAATTATAGGTTTAGGATGCAGTGTAAAATCGTGCCTTTTTTCAAAAATGGGTGTTGATGGGACCCAATAACTTTAAGGTAAACTTAACATAAAGTATTTTTTGTGCAAGTGTCTGTGGTACCAGAGAAGAGGAATGTGCTCCAAAGGGCCATTCTTATCAAAATTAATGTACTCACTGAACAAAATGAAAGCGTGTCTATTTTGCATTAAAATGTGCTGAAGTTCAGGATGACAACATTAAAAAATAATGGGAGTGGAAACAAATAGCAGCACAGGATTAGCTGAAAGAATTTTGAAAGCAACGTGGCGTCTCAGCCTCAGAAAAGTAGAATCAAGAAGCTTAACAAGAACTATGGTTTTTAATCCTCATAATTTAAACCTTCTTTTAACAATTTGAAAACTTTCTACTGTACAATCTCCCTGAAGTTTCATTGGAAATAATTTGGAATTTAGATAAAACTGGGACAAACACTGCAGACATTTTCTATGTGCGTTGAATATAAATATATTGTGATATAGCCTAAACATTGGTTCCGGAGGTAGACAAGCTAAAAATATGTAAACGTTTGTTTCATTTTTGTGGTGTTTTTACACAAGTTTTAATAGAAATTATGAGTTTAATTTCTTAGTTTACACATAAAATATGACTTGAAACTAAAAGTATAAAGTTTTTGAATGATGCGAATGGAATTTTGTTTAAACGTAGCAAAATATCATTGACGAAGCACTTAAATAATTCACATTTGTACGTTAAACTTATATACATAGCAAAAAAAGTTTGGCTGATACGAACTGACTTTTGCTGATAAGTTATTTTTGACAACGAAAGAACATACCCAAAAAATTTGGCAAGCATCATCAAGATAATTGTTGTTAATTATTTGCTATAAGGAATTGTTCCATCAATCCCTATAGGGTGTTCTGAAGGTCCCTCCGGGGTGGGACCCACGGAACAAAATTGAAAAATTTTCAAACTAAAAAAAAACATGTAAAACATTGATTGATTTTTACAAAACTTGAAATTAACAATTTTGGTCCATAAACCTCGAACTGAACAAAATTTCAGCAACTTTCGCTGGATAACCTAGGTTCTACACCCGTTTGAAAAAATCCATTCCATGGGCCCCACACCTCCCCTAGTGATCTCAGTGATCTTAATGATCTTGTTGTATTTACAGGTGTCCATAACACTAACCTAACCCTAACCTAACGCTAGCCTAACCTAACACTAACTCTAAGCTAACCTAACACTAACCCCTAAAGGTAAGACGTAAGCCTGAAAAAAAGTAAAGAAAAAAAACAAAAGTCGGCAAGGTGATTGTTGAACTGATAACCATTGGCATAGTGGCCATAACGCTTAACCCCTTAGCTACAACTACAAGATCCACGCCATTTGAATGACAAACTGACCCTTTTTTTTGAATTGTGTCAGGCCAGGCATATCCGTAGTCACTTCCAAATGAAAATCTGTATTTGGTTTTCAAAAGTTTTTGAAAAGGTAGCCTATATCAAAAGCGCTCTGAAAATATACAGTTTTATGATGTCAGAACACAAAGTGTTTTCTGTGTTATCAAAACCAATACAACCAAGTAAGATCCAAACTGATAACCCCTTGCAGAACAGGAATAGTCATTTCCTGCTCAACTATGTTCAAGGTGTTGTAAATGTTTTTGAACCCAGTCTTAAATCTGGCACAAAGCTGAATACAGTTTTCAAAACCGGATACAGTTTTTTAGTCCTTCAAAAGTGAAAACCAGGTATGATTGTTTAGACACTATCTTTTTTAACTGTATTGCAGATATTCCTGTGCACCACTACATTTTTACAGTAACAAGCATTTTCAAAGCTCTTTAACTCTCCACAAACAGCAGGCTAGGCCAGTGGTAGACAACTTTAAAGGAATTAGAAGGGCACTGACAAGTCTTGCAAGTTTTAGTTTGCTGTCATGATATTTTTTAAGTGGGTCCTGTTCACATAAGTCACAAACGCCATTATTGTGACTGTTGATTTGACTTCCTAACATTGTAATTTCATCACTGGAAAGGAAAATACATCTTTTGTAAAAAGTTTAATTTGGTGAGTGTTTCTGCTTAGCTTAGTGGTTATGGGTGGCAGAACATGGAAGGTCAAGAGATCTAATCCATACCAGTGATAGCTCACAGTGAAAATAGCTGAGAGCAACTAATTTCTATGTGTGGGTAACATGTACTATAGCATGATTATTTGTATTGCCTTTGCCTTAGTGGTACTTTCAATCACCGAAACAGTCTTATCAACATCACAGCTTGTATAGTTGTTCTTTATCAATATAAATATGCTTTAATGAAAGCCTTGCGTATTCAACCTTTACCTAAAGAGATGCAAAGAACAAACAGTCACCAACAAGATTCCTGTATTCATAAAGACAAGCAAATGTAAAAGAAACTTGCGTTAAAGTCCCAAATGTTGTTTCCTAATAGAAAATGCATCTTTGAACTTAAGTTAGCCTGTCAACCTAATGTTCCAAAATAATATCTTGCGTTTGGTGAAGATGCATCCCATATTCAATACCTCTGAATATATCACTAAAATGCAGGCATGTGCTGTCCACATACTGTTGGTAAAGAAGGACAGGAAACATGCAAACTCAACTGCAAAATGGCTTTCAAATTATATGAACAATAGCTAGTGGTGGGTAACCCACCCAGAAAAATCATTTTGGTATGGTGAAAAATGGTTTTAATTGCTCTGAATTTAATTGAATCCAAGAAAATTCAGGAAATTATATAGAAGTGAAAGGAATGCTGCAATAGTCTGTCCCAGGCAGCAAGTGGAGGTTCTCTGTGAGCTTTTTACCTGACACAATCCATCTCTGTGACAAGCTAATGACAAGCAAGATCCAAGATCAAGTGGCAAAGGTGCAACAAATGAAAAACCTGCTTGGGTGAAAAGTCACCTAGCTATACACATGCATTTATCATTGATTCACAATAAGGTATGATATAGATTTACATAAAAATAAACTTCCCTTTCCTGTTCATTTCAAAACTGTGTTGGTGCATCTTACTTATTGAATCCCTCATTTAGCTTATCAAGAGGTTTACATTTTTTCAGTTTGCTTTTACAAAATTTTTCAAAAGAAAAACTTTACAAAATTTTTTACAAGAAAAATTGAAAAAACTTCTTAAAAGAAAAATTTTTGCTGTAAGCATAGGATTTTCAAACCACGTTCCGCAGGTAATGGGCATGTGGTCATCAGCGTTATTTTCATAAAATTTTAGGACCATTTTTCAAGTGCCATATCTTACCTGGCCCCTGATTTCTGTGAAGCTTTTGTCAATGCTGTGAACTTTCACATAAACTAAAGCTATACCATTAAGTGTAAGAACAGCTGCCATCAATCTGGACTGAAAAATAAGGAAAACTGGAAAACATGAAGAAAAAAACAAGCAGAAATCATTGAACAAAATGTATTCAGTAATAAGTCATATTTTCTGTTAGAAATGATCTGCTTCAGCAATGCTTTGTTCTTAGAGACTACTTGTGCATCTGACAGGAGCTCTTGTCTAAGTTTGTTTTCATTTGTGGGGTGGACTTACTGTCCTTTTGCTAATGCTGTTTCTCTCTTTGGTTTCTGTCCACTGTGCCGAAACAAGGGAGAAAACCCTCTCTACAAATGCTTTGCTGACTAGAAAATAAGGACAAAAAATAAGGATGCAAGTCAAAGTAAGAGCATTTCTTAGAAATAAGGACAAACATTTTCTTGAGACACAGACCTTCAAATTAAGGATAAATATAAATAATAAGGATGGCATGGCGGCCCTGAGTATAAGTATGAAGTAAAAGTGTACGACGGAGCATATTCGTAAGTTTTTCACTCGTTTTTTCAAAAGATAATTTTCAAACAAGTAATATGTTCAACTGAAATGTGTAGCACTCATAAAATCAGTTTAACAATATGACAATAAGTTTTGTATAGAAGTCTGAATCTTAACAACAGAAATCATTTATTCCACTTCAAATTCTTCAACAGTTGTAATTGAGTGTTACCAACAGCTCATAGAATTCTGGCTGTATGTGGTTATCATTCTATGCTTGATTGGATTGACGGCATCAAGACACTCCACTCCCAAGAGTCCAGATCAAAATTCAGTTTGTCACCAAACAAAATTTTGTCAATACTCTGAGCACGCCTGTGGCCAGACGAACTTATTGCTTGCGTGAAGATTTATTGACTTATTTCTTGAAACAACAACACGTACAGTACTTTTACAGTTGCTACATCTTGCAATAGCGATTGTACTTGAATTAACCTTTGGTTAGATTAAATTTTTCAGCAAATAAACAATGTGATATAAACATTGTCACAAGGAAAACTTCCGCAATTGAACCTTAAAGAACAGTGTGCTTAGTCACTTTAGGGTTGGTCAGTTACATTTATGTGCATTAAGAGCGAACAAACATCAATTCACAACTGTGGAGAAAAACACTTTTGATTCACTTCAAGCTATTACCTACAAAATGTGACTGGCGGGTTGAATACCAAGCACATTGTGACCAACTGCTTCGTTGTTACCCCTGGCGTTACCTAAAGATAGCCCCAAAACTGCCAAAGTCCACCTGTTCAAACTGCCATCGCACAAGTGGTGTAGGTGGAATACACCATATTGTTCATGTATTGAATATCTATGAAAAGATTTGTAAAAACTGTGTCGGAAGCAGCTTCAAATCCTTGTGTGTTGTACTGTAAGTCGATGATTCTTTATAAAATTATTGCAAATTTCATAGTACCATTTGTTTTGCGTTTTTCAGGGAGGGCTGCAGGCCGTCTGGACAAGCCACCCCTGCCCACTCTATTTTTCAACGGCAGGTTCGAGCCACATGAGACCCTCACATATGATTTACCTCACTATTTTACCGCATTTTTATTTTTTCGTTATGGAGAACGTCGTCTTCAAAGATCTTTGTATTCCGAGAACACCAGGTTAATTCGCAGTATATCTAAAAACTCAACTGATGTATCAGATAAAACGTAAAACAGACACTGTAAAAAAAACTCTTGTTTTTCGCCCCGATCTTCAAAGTTTTTCTGAGTTGCCTGGCTCTCGATAAGGCAAGTTTGTTAACATCTCAACTTTGTTGTGCCGTTATACCGTACATTCGTCGCTTTGCTTTTTTCACTTATATGACCTGACACAATCCATCTCTGCGACAAGCTAATGAGCCTTCTGTTTGCATTAAAGAAGCTCGGGTTGGTCGTTTACCCAACAAAAATTCTACATGTTACATATATTCAAATTATATCTCGCACAAGAGGTTGATTTCTCGTATCTAAGAATACGAAGTATTGCGAACGTACACGCTGAGAACATTTTTGGAATGTTTTTTTTTCTAAACGAATTTGTGGATTGCTCTTTAAGAACTGTACCTGAACTAGTCGTAAGTTGAACATAACCTGCCGTTATTCCGTAGATGTTGATTCTGTTTAAACATTGACGTTTTCAAAGTTTCTTCATCTCATTGGCTTAGCCCACATTACTGCCTGATGCCAAGTTGTACTTGGATCGCTTCGAATTTGCTGCATCAGAGCCTGAAAGGCGTATTAAGAGTTGAGCTTTCCGATTTACAATTTTTCCTGTAATTTTTTGGATTAGTGATGGCGTTACACTTTGTTTCCGAGCGATTAGGGAAAACGCAAAATCTTCGTGTAGTATGCTGGAGGAAAGTTTATGTGGAACATTACAGTGGCATCATATTGTTTCACAGACGATCGAAAAATCTTTCACTGCGTTAACAACGGTTTTAGTGGGTGCAGCTCATGTCTTAAATTGCACATTCATTGTAAAGCAAAAATGAGTTCTTTTAAAGTTATAAACGCTTAAGGTATTGGACAAGTTAAACTCGTAAAATATGTAAGCTGTTATTTGAGAATTGGTAACAAAATTGGTTTTACGCACATTGAGTTTGTATATCGCAGGATTGCTTCATACAGAACCATGGATATTTTGAAGCTAGTGGTATGACAAAGTATCTGTGATACCATCGCAACGAGTGTTGGTGCGTTTTCGTATTTCAGTCTTTTAGAAGTTGTGCGAAAGGTGCATTCCAATCTTGAGTAATCACTGAGTATGTCACACGCGCAGACAACCACGATGCAGGTCGTAGGCCTAGATCGGACCTCCGCTTGAAATACGTTCCGCCGCACCTACAAGTAATAGTCGTATAATAACGCTCTTAGAAAGTTATTACGTTTAAGCAGGGTTGCGGAGTCGGAGGTAAAGTATCCAACTCCGATCTTTCCAAAATTTCCGACTCCGACTTCCCAAAGTTTTCGACTCCGACCTTTCCAAAATTTCCGACTCCTTAACATAAAGGGAATGACATTTGGCTGTTAAAATCAATGGAAATCGTGGTTACACAGCAAGAAATCTGTCTCAACAAAAGTTTCAAAAGAAAGCGTACCATTTCAACAGGAATTCCCAATTTAGGAGTGTGATGTAAAATATGATCCAATTGGACATGCGTTGTCGGAGTTGGACAAAAAAATCCGACTCCCAATGTTGTTAGGAATCCGACTCTATCCAAAAACCTCCGACTCCGCAACCCTGTGTTTATTAAGTACCTTTACAAATTTCTCAATCTCAACCACACACCCGGGACAGCCAAAATGCTTTTTACATTAGTCTGTACCAGATCCACTAAATCTTGTATGGCTGCCTGAAAGGGCTTGCATGTCGCAGATTGCCAGTCGATGCTCTTGACACTTTGCGATTTGGATCATAAAACATCAATTCGAACAATTTTTCTGGTATTGATTACCGTAATTCAACTTCTTAGTTTGTCTAATCCATAATACCAAAGAGAAAGGAACATTAAAAGTAGTGATGCAGGCTTCCGACAATGTTAAAGATCAACGATTGCGTACAGCCGATAACAGCGCCTGTGAAATTTCGCGTTACGCTTCAACAACTTTGACACGTTCGATCGAGTCATGTCATCCAGTCTTTCAAAACATTAGACACTTTACTGCAGGCCTGCACAACTCAAAGTTCGAAGGGCCAAATTATCAACATAAATTTGCCGCGGGCAGCATAAGTCTATTTCATTTCGATGTAGAGAGGGTCTATTTCATTTCGATGTTGATTGTAGTATTGAAGAAGTTTTAGAACCACAATTACTTACTCGAGGTCGAGTTTTGCAACATTTTCCACAACTGAGAAAGCTCTCGCGGGACGCATGCGGCCCGCGGGCCTTATGTTGTGCAGGCCTGCTTTGCTGTAATTTGAAACACCGCATGTGCGTATTTCTGCGTAAACTGCTTCTAGCCCATGTTATATGGACCTTGAGTCGGAGCTAATAAGTTAATAAGTAGAAGTTGTTGTTTTTGCCCAATTAGCAGTTATTCCTTCACATACATCTTACTGCAATTTCAAGTAACTCACTTGTAATGTCTCATTCGTTCTAGACATGGCGGAAAAATAACTTTTATAACTGCAACAAAGTTGTTCGTTGACTGTGACCTATCCATTCTTTAAGATCGTTTGCAAAATTGATTTTTAAAAAAGTTTTTTTTTTACTAAGCTCACTCTTTTGCATCAGTTACAACTCATTCTTTTCTGTAACCGTTTCAGAACTCAGACTGAATCATTTGATTAATGTTGTTTTGTAATATTCTGAAGAAAATGAGGTCATTTTGCCTGCTAATCTTTGTGCCTTTAACTCTAAAAGTTCATGCGCAAATGGGCAAACCTTCCATTACAAAGGACAATGGAGGAACATCAGGTACAATAAGCATGGGTCCCCCAGATCTGTCGGACGAAGAGACTCAGGCAAACTTCATGCCACTAAACCTTAGATGTGACGCTTGCATGGCAATTGCTGTGCGATTCGCCTCCACTCTTCAAGTACGTTTCGTTATATATTGGTTTGGTAGCTAAGTTGCAAAAGAGTGTTTAAGGTATGTTTGCCATTGTGCGGTTGCATTTTCTTTGTGTTTCATATACGTTTGGTGGAAGCATTGCTATAAGGACTTGGGATTAGTTGAACTTTCAAACCGTGAACTTGAAAGAAAATGATGCAAGAACTTAACCAAAATTATATCGAACTCAATTACATAGCCGAGCAAGGGTGTTCGAAACGTGAAAAGTTGAACAACATGTAATCTAAGTCACAAGTTGCGAGAAGTTACGTTTTTGAACAAACGTCGTTCGATGCCTAAAATGCAAACTTTACATGAGAAATTCGAATTTAATTAGCTATAATCGTTTTACGGTAATTTTTGATCACCTGCTAAATTGAATGGTATCGTAAACTTTGTCAGGCGTGGAGTTTGATGATCAATCTTCCAGTTTTTCTGTCCAAAGATTTTAAAGAATGATCATCTGATGTTGTGTTTTTAAATGAGAAATCATCTGCTTCAGTGTTGGCGAGTTTTCGCTCATCATTTTTCACTAGTCTACGCATTACGGTATAAGACCATACTATTTATTTTTTTCGCTGAAACATTTTGGTCACTGAGACATTTCGTTCATTTTTCTCACAGTTGTATCAAAACTTCCATAACAGTGTTCATTAGCCTACATTTTTATAAATGCTGACCGAAAAGACTTAATTTTTTAAGTCATTTCAAAAACATTTCGGTCATGACCGAAAAAAACCAGAGACCATACACTTGTACTGTATTTCTAAAGAACATAAACATGAACAAGAATGTGAGATCGAGTCGGGCGTTGAACACCAAGTTGATTGAGCATAGAGACTAAGAAGACATCTCTACATTTCAAGGTCTTGGCCCAGACTGCACGTTAACGCTGATTTTTTCAAAAAAATAATTGCTGTAGCAGCATTTTTGTTGTCCAGCAAACTAATTTAAGTTATTAGTATAGCATGCATTACGGTTGTTGAAATAAAGGCAAAATTATTTCATAGCCTATAAAATAAGCTCCCAATTGAGACTGTTGTTGGTAGGTTGTTTATCTTTTGTGCTATTCTTCGACTTCACACTTATGAAACCGTACTAAGGAAGTTAGTCATTAAGACTTTTGGCAGCTTCACGGCCCACGAACAGAAACTGATCGCTCATCGGGCGATGGTAGTTTTAGACTGCTTGGGTATTTACGGTTTTACTCAGAGTTTTCAAAAACTGGCCTCAGGCGACAAGCACGTTTTCATCGACGAATCAAGTACCATGCAGAAAGACTGAAAATTTATTTGTAGACTAATGCGACATACGTAGTTCTAGCCAGGGTGTAGTGCTAAAAAAGAGATGTGGGAACGCCCTCTTCCCACACCAAATGAAAAGGAAGACTGCACCTAATAGTTCGAATAAAGTGAGCATTCGCCTACAAAAATTTCCACTGTTTGTGTGACATCAATGATGTCAAAAACAGTAAATACGCAACCATGCTACGGTGCTATACACCAGGAGTTCGCAGATACTTTTTCGCGCGACCCTATGAAATTTTTCTAAATCTCCCGACCCGCACATTTCGTGAGCATATAATTTTGTGGAAAATACGTCATAAATAAATATCAGTTTTAAGACTACTATTGACAGTAGCAATTTTCTTGCACAAAATTGTATGAAACTTAGCACATAAAACAGCAAACGATTGCATATATTCTGTCTAACGATAATGGCAAATTTAAAATGTAAATTTAAATTATTTCGCGACCCAGTGTGGAAGGTCTCGCGACCCGAATTTGAGTCGCGACCTACTATTTGCGGACCCCTGCTATACTCGACATAAACATTCATTTATGCTGCTCCGCGCGCTTCAAGTAACGTTACTAATGCAAAAAGATGTGGGAGCGCGTTCCCACTACACCCTGGTTCGAGCAAAATATCGAGGGTCAATTTCACCCATTCTGCTTAGAGAATGAAGAAATCTAGGTATGAAATCCATGCAACTTGAATTTTTTGATAGGTAGGAAGTGATGAAAAACTGTTTCAAAGGGCTCTACGTAATTGCTTCGGCCCTAGGAATGTAGTTTGGAGAGCTCTTCAGAACTCTGTCAAAGTTGGGCGGTACGCTCTGTTATCTGCAGGTTAAGCAGCAGAAATCTTAAGTTGAAAGAGTTTGTTGAAGGAGTTCACAGGGACTGTTATACGTGAGTATGGCTTGTTAGAAAATTCTGCAGTCACTCCGTAGAAGAAAGGTAGCGGTTCAGATTACAATTGTACACAAAAGAACCGATCGTTCCGCAGGGGATAAAAGGTTGCGCTTTGAAACGTGCTTGGTATGGCAAGCTTTGTTTACCTTCCTGATTCCATGGTTTGTTTGACGTACCGTTACGAACGCTCACGTGACATGACGTTAGGATGTCTCTTGCTTGTACACGTGTCTTTTTCAGTACTCCTGCGACGGTAACCAGATGCCGTAAACGAAAATGATCAAAAACGTGCGGCGGGATATAATATTGCACCAATTTGCATTGATTCTTGTCTAAGGTCGAGCTACCTAATTTTTGCTTATACGATGAAAGCCGTAAAAGTTCTCGTTTTGCTAATAGGGTATTTTTACGTTTGGATTTTTGCAGTATTTCCTCCCTGCATGTCACAAACACAATCTGGGTTTTAAAAAACTGGAAGCTGAAAAGTTTTTCAGTATGGAAACACAGATGAAGTCATTGCTCAGATATTATCTGTAGGAGTGAAAAGCAACCAAATCATCACTCGCGCAAGAAAACCAATCATAGCAGTTACTAACGTTTCAGGCTTGCTTGGCCAGTGTTGATGCTCATTCTGATGTCAAGTCGGGAAAACTCTGTTACAATCTTGAAACCTAGGCGTTTAGTGAAAACTCAATTCATGTTTCTGTCTCCTGCTCAAAGTATAGGTGACAGATTTAAAATCTGCTGATGGATTTGAACGGAGCTAGCGCGTCACTGCACGCTGGGTGCTGGATCGAAAATATGTAGTTATCCGTAACCCTTCTTAGCCAGGTACAGCAGTGTTCCCAAGATTTCTTCATCGCTCTATTTGGAGGTTCCATTTTGTCGCCAAGCACCACCTATTTCTACAAAACTTTTATCAGACAAACAGACATTTTTATTTAACATCTGAAAAAATCAGATATCAGGGGGAGGAGAATGACCGCAAGGTCTTCGAGTCATCCTCCCCCGAAGGATATTTTTTCACATTTGCGGCTAAGCTTACAGTGAAAACAAATGAAAAAACAACCAATAGCGAAATTCGCTATGATACTAATTCTGCACCTTCACTGTTATTCTTACAACTTAAGCTAATGGCACTGGAGTCCATGTAACAACTTTGGAAGGATTTCACCCACCACATGTAGACAGGGAAACATTGGTCAAGCGGTAAGGGCGTTTGTATGGCTTATAAAAGATTCGGAAGATTTACACCATCACAAATGTTTAGCGGAAAGCGAAGTAGTTTCAAAATCATTTTACTTACGCGTGAATAGCAACGCAGCATGTAGAGTATCACAGCCACAGGCACGACTAGCCCCACTGTGAAAAATTTTTCAGTTCCCTTAACGTAGAAACGTCAGAAAGAAGTTCTGTAAATCTTCGCTAGCTGATGTTTACAAAAACAGTGTGCTCGGTCCTTAAACAATGAAGCGTTAAGAATGTCTAATTCATTCGGAAAGAACGTGGATTCACTCGGAATACAGTCATTTTTGGTGCGTTTGATACAGTTTGTCATCATATCCCCATTTTTTCCCCATGCCTCGCAACTACCGTAGTCACTAACAATCAATAATGTCGACTTCGTTTTTAGCTGCCTGTTTTAGTAGGCAGAGTTTACAGACAGAAAATTTTGCCAAACCTTTTTCTGAATGTCAGAACTTGATTTTGGCTCTGTGGAAGCGTAGGGACTGGGGTTGTTGGCTATTGTAGAGGTCCCTACTAGTTGAGGGGTCAACCTAGTTGTTGCAGGAGCACAGGTCGGTCTCCCAACTAAGCAACCTGACGTCTTGAAGTTGCCAAG
>JGI24021J15306_10008449_pt1 | contig 12669 bp, 5 predicted proteins | sample Ectturendosymbi1_FD_15306 | JGI IMG/M metagenome (IMG submission 15306) | reverse complement strand
GAAATTTCAGATTTAAGGATTTTTTTCTGAATGCTCTCGCGGGCCACTGAAAACGATGTGGCGGGCCACATGTGGCTCGCGGGCCGCTAATTGCACGCCCCTGTGTTAGGCTAAGGTCAGGTTGTTGTAAGTGCTGTTTGTATTGATATGTGTTGAAGACAGTTTTCTTGGTTGCGTTTTTGTAAGAGCAGAGCAGCAGTACCGTGCTGACAGATACTAACTTATGCGATCATTTTAACTAGTAATATGCCCTTGTAAATCGTAAGCTGCTGGTTTTGATAGTCATTCTTGTCAGCAAGTTCATAGATGAGATAAAGTTCAGGCTCTGTTGGAAGCGGAAGCGGTGGAACCGGAAGCGATAGGTATGGAAGCGGAAGCGGTTGATGAAATAGCCGCTTCCACATGACTGCTTCAGTCGCAGCAACATGGTGATTTCTTGTGCCAGGTGTCGGTTGTTTTGATTTGAAACAACTTTTTGTCGGAAAACAAAAGACAATTGAAAACAAAAGACAATTAAAAACAAAAGTAAACACGGCGGAATAACGGTGAGCGCGGCTGTAGCTATAGTGTCGCGTTACAGTATCGAGGAACAAGTAAAACGACACGTGGCGAAATAAACATTTCACGGTTTCAGAGGTTTCAGCAGATGGCTCTGTCAATTCAATATGCGTTTCCGGGTGTCATAACAGTCAAATGTTCTCCAGAATTTGTAGGGCCCCAATTATTTTTGCCAGTCTGGATAATTTAGGCCGGGCGATTAACGACCTTTCCTTGCGTGGAAAGTTTAAGGGTAAACCGCATTCCTTAATTTACCAGCTGGTAAGAAAAACGCTGTTTAAAGTGTTTGCCTTCATTTTGCTTCGAAATCGTTTATTTCTCAAAGATGAAATACATTTGACCCAAATAATTGACAAAGTCACACCAGCGTTCATGAAAGTGCCACAACACCATTGAATTTCTTTCCACAATGTGTGGGATTATGTGCTTGAAACAAACGACTTTTCACAGATTTTCTGTCCCATGTGACCTTTTCCACAGGCGACTGCCAAATCCAACACACTGCGGCAACAAGAGAACAAGCAACGCACGATCCATGTAAGTTTTTGTGCGGGTCGCGCGACCTCGCACTGATAAATGTTCCGGTCGACAAGAAGTAAATGGAGCTCGAACAAAAGTTGGTTTCTGATCAGCTGTCAGTGAGTTGTTGTCATTCGCTCCATCCAGTATATTTTGACTGAATTGAAGGGTCACATTCCTTAGTGCTAGTTCACTTAAGCTCCCGCTCTCTCTCGAATTTTTCTCGCCCCTACAAGTTCGTCTCATGCAATAATAACCGTTCATTTTTACAACGCAGCAGACAATCCACAGAGAACGAAATCAGTTGACGAACTAAAGGCAACAAGCAATTAAATAGTTGAAAGAATTCCAAGCAACAATCGTGAACATGCTTGTTGCATTAGAAGATACATGTAGCCGTATGACTGGAACGCATTAGCATACGTTTAGCCTTATTTTTGACGGTATTTCCCATATACGATCGGCCATGTTGCTCACAACATGAAAGCGCTGAACCATTAAAGTCAACAGGATTAAACACGACTTGGGAAACCGGTAGGCCGCATGTTTTTCAACGCTGCTGTCAAAACCGCAGGGCGGGGAAACAAATCAATTTGCAAATGAGGCATAGACTTTGACTGCTGACAACTACCAAAAACATACGGATTTATCTGCTCATTTTTTCAAAAAAAAGCGACAATTGTCTGCCTGCAAATAAAATTTAATAAATTTGCCTATCAAATGACATCTTTGTTCTCAAAATGCGTGAACCGCACACGAAAGAATTACGTAGACAAAAAAATGCTACAACACCAAAACCACGTCGCCAGTAGTAGCTGTGCCTGATAGCGAAAATTGGTCTGCGTACTTCCATCGATTTTGGGAGTAAAACGCTTGATTCCTACAACAGAGCACTAGAAAGAATTTAGGTAGACTGTCAAGACGGAGCAGATAATCGTTTTTCTTGTCAAAGTAACATCGCCTCTATTGTGAGATCGATCTTTATTTTACGTACGTTTCAGTTGCATTTTGGTGTCATTCGAAGGCACAGCAGACATCGCTTGCGTCCGATGTTCTTCGCGTAAAGCCGTGGCTCTGGTGATTCGATTTTCTTTTGCGGACGACGGACGACTCGACGCCTGCAAGGTAACAAAACATTTAATTTGCTCTTGGCAAACGCGAAAAAAGCTGGCCGTACACACGACCAGAGCGTTCCGCCGACAATCAGCATCTTGAAACATAATTCTAGCAAGGCCCTCACAGACAGTACGATTTTGCTAAACAGTGAACGCTCGCGTTTCTACGTAAAGCATGTTAGCTTTGATAGGAAAGCATCACGCAAGTCGGAAAAAACTTAATGTCAACACCGGCTATTGCTTGCCATCTTACAAAATTGACAAAATTAAGGAATTACTCAAAAGTAAGCAACAAGTACAAGATTTCGATTACTCTTTGTTCAGTTCTCTATGTTTAGGCTTTTTAATGTACTGCAACTAAAACGCAACGTTTGCTTGGGCTCAAAAGGTAGATCGATACAAACTACACAGCGTTAGCTCGGTGAGCTGGCATCGAACGATATTAGTTCTGGTTAACGTTATTCTTCATATCGAGAAATTGAGGTCTCCGTGACTGCTTTATTATTGATTTTATCAAAGTTGAAGCCACTAAAGGTAAAAAAACTGCAGACGCATTATGTTGCATGGTTCAACTAAGTGCATAAAATGGACTGTGCATTTGGAACCTGTTTATGCCCACGCATCACACTCAAAAAAGTTATTGAAAAGTGTCGAATACGGGCAAGCGCAAACGTAAAAGTAATTTTCCAAAACTCCATTGCCAACATTTCCATAATTTCAATTTACAGATGCCATGTACTAGGTTCGTGAATAGCTGTTGTATTCGTTACAGAAGTGCAGTTTGGCGCAATTTTTTACTACACAAATGAATTGCACATTCTCAACCGAATACTTTTATATAGTGCAGCAAGTTTTAAATGATCATACTGTGACTATGGCGCCCGAAACTTTTCTGTTGATCTCCCATTCCACAAATACTAAGCGTCTGTCGTGTGGCAGGTTTTCAATGAAAAAAGCAGAACAGCAAGCGGCTATTACATGGACTAAACACAGGGTTGGTGGGGTGAAACCTCTGGGAGGTTTTCCCCAGTTCCTCCCGGCTGGGATAACTGGAGGAAACCTTTGAAACTTGTGCTAATTACCACACCCCGCGACAAACCTTGTTCGCTAGTAAAGTAGCATGGCTTTAATCCACACACAACAAAGAAACAGATTGTGAGAGGGTTGCCAAATTAGTGCATGTTTACACACACTTTGGATGGAAAGAATCTGAGACTTCAGATGCATGGCTGCTCAATTTAGATGATGAAGACTGTTGAAGAGTCATTAATGATTGAGATTATATCGGCTCTTAGTCTATTTATTCTATTCAATGTTTACATTTTCGTTTGTTGACTGCAGATTAAGCACAGGGAGCATCCAACTTGAAAACGTATCTTCTTCGATGCTTCCTGGCTTTATGCGTCTGCGTCAACTAATGATGAAAGTATGCATCTACTTTATCTATTATTGCTGTCTGCACTACATGCTACTTTATTCATTAGATGTTAGACTAGTGAATCGCAGCAAACATTTTTCTTTGCTTATACGATAAGCAAAGGAAATTTAATAGGATCATTCAAAATATGATGGTAATAAACATTCACAAGCAGTAATCATAAGTTCATTCACATATATAAATTTTAATAAAGCAGTTTTTTTCCGGTTTCCTCCAGTTTTACTCAAACTTTTGCCCGGGTACAAGTAAGTGAAGGAAACCTTGGCCAAGCCTGACAGATAAGTTAAACCATGGTACACAGTGAAGCGAACATCAGCAAAAGCTACTGATCGCGACTGCATACATTTCTCGTACATTTGGCCCATGTACGGATGTCACAGCTGTCGGAAAATTTACTGTGGGTGCAAACCAAAATATTGCCACAGTGCAGCGTAATTTGAAATGTGCAAAAGCACTTGTTATCACAATACGATTCAGCAAGCCTGTTCACTGATTGGAGAAGTACGTCTAAAGCCTGGTATAGAACAACACTACTGCACATCTATCGCAGAAGAGCAGACTAGCAGTAACTGCTAAATAAAACACTAAACAGTGAATACAACTTAAAAGGATCCTAAGGAGAAAAAAAGAAAAAGGCTTTTGTCTACCTGCAAAAATGAGTGTTTCTTACTCGGCCTGTAGTACATTTCTCCGTCAATAACAATGGGCGCACTTTTAGTTGACAGCCCCGACATTGGTCGAGAACCTGGGGGTTGTCTTTGCTCGTCCTGAAAGTAAAGTAATTAAGGTTTACTTAAGGCAGACAAGTGCATGTCACAAAAAATTTAAAATCTTATGAATCAAGCTATGGTGGATAAGCTCTAGTTAAACATTTCAAAATATTTTTTTCCACAACAGACCATGAAAGTTGAAAATATTTCACGAACTCTAAATTCAAATATTCAAACGGAACGTTTTTCAAATTCAAACGGTTTTCACCTTGAATAAATTGCCCATTAGCAGATATTTAATTTATGTTCAAGAAAGTGTATGCACCTCCTGATCGGGTTCACTTCTGGTTAACGTAGAATTCATTCGCTATATCCTTTTTGGAGTGTCACGAGTGACCTTTTCACATGTGACCCACCCAGGAATCGAGTCCAACCCATCCAGGAATCGAGTCCAACCTATCCAGGAATCGAGTCCAACCCGCCCAGCTTTAGTTGCAAATGCTTAACCCAGTGTTCCACCTATAGCCGCTATAATTTCAAAAAAAATGATACATATGAACTCATCGACCCTTTAATTCTGCAGCAGACATAGAAGCTCACCTTTGACGTTGGAAGAAACTTTTCTGTGAACATTGGTGCTTCACCATTGTGATTTTGGATTTTATAATTGATTTCATTAATCCATTCTGGTGCTCTGTGAAATCCAGCTTCTTGCGTCTCGCTAAGCAAAGCATCACGAACAGAACTTTCTACATCCGGTTTGTCAAACGTATACGGCGACGGAGGGTGACCTTTTCGACCTTCATGAGAAATAAAACGTTTAGCTTAGCTATGTGCTAAAACTGTGTCAAAGCGCTGGTGTATCTATGTAAGATTATGTGGCAAAATCAACATCAGCATGTAAATCAAAATAATTGAAATGTAGAGAATATACTAGCAGTCACCCAAAAGCTATCAGTAGCTTTAACATAATGCTTCAGCAAGTGGCCAAATTTTAAATTTTTGATAAAGTATCACGTACCAGAGATCAAACAACTATGCACAGCTGCTGTTATACATGGTACATTCAACAAGTTGACAAAACATAAGCTGAATGGAACTGTCAAGAACACCTGAGAGCAGTTACATCAACAGAGCTTGCAACATTAACAATTAACCACACCAACAAGAATATATACTATACAATGGAAACAATTACATGTTACACCACCTTGCACAGAGTTGACATCACTAATACTGAAAACTGAAGACTGCAGGGAATGGATATAGTGTCATTATATACTTATTTTTCTCAATTATTTCCACATTACCATTGCTTTACTAACCATTCACTGGAACCAATCCTTTTATAGGAGGCAGCAAGACCGTCATTGCAAAACCAAGTAGGCAGTGATGAGCACATAAATACATACGCTATACAAGTTATGCTAACCAAACATTGCTTCTGAATAGCATGCTACTCACAGCTTATCTACAACTGCTAAGTACAGTCTCATCTAGATCTTTTCCAAAGAGATACCATCAAGATATTGTCCCAGCAAGCCAACCAAAGTGAATGTTTAAAGCAACTATACCATGAAACAAAGAAAGAACAAGTTTTCCATGGCAGCCATATATTGACAAAACACCTCAACAATGCAGGAACATGATGGAAGACAGGCCTTTTCTATGTGGCATGTAACATTAGGCCCATTGTATCAACTACCATTATTTACAAGTGTAACACTGAAATCTACTTTGTCCATCAATTGCTAAAATGTTAAAAATACTGGACTCCTAGATAATATTTTCCATGACTGAAAACTATAAACTCTTCACAAAATGGCTAAGCAATGCAGTATTAAACTTCACCACAATAATCTGATGCAAGACCAGTTGAAGACATTTTTCATGCTAAATCTGATGTAGGATAAAGCCCAAGCCAACAGTGCACTCAATGTTTGATGCATGACCAAGTAGGCAGTTAAAGATTTGAAAACCAAATTAGAACTCATCAACATTCTAGATTAATTTGATCACTAATAAAACAGTTCAAATAAAAATCTTTTCAACATCCAATGATAAGATGACTCACTGAAATCATATTCTATCAGTGTTTTGCAACCTTTTTGCTGCAGAACCTTCCGCAAATGTTGGCGTTGCTCATGGAACCCTATGCAATGATCCAAGTGTCTATATTGCTGCAAGCGCATGTAACCGTGGTTGCAAATTTTGTTCCAGATAATTTTGATCTGTTTCTGCAGAACCCCTGGCAGCAACTTGTGGAATCCTGAGGTTCTGCAGAACCCTCGTTGAAAAACACTGCTCTATGCAAACTCCAAGAACAAATGTAGAACTGGGAACATTCAACCATTTTGCAAACATTCAACCATTTTGCAACATTCAACCATTTTACAACATTCTACCATTTTGCAAAACAAATTTCAAAAAAATAAAAAAGCAGCTTAAAACTACACATTACATCAAATGAGAAAAATATTCTCTATCACTTGCTTGAGCAGATTATAATAAATTCTTGGTGCAAAGAAAAAACAGCAGACCAACCACTTCTGCCACTTTCAGCAAGAATTCTTTTGCTCCCATTCAGTGTTAGGTCCAAGTATCTTTTGAGAGCTTGAGCTGTTTTTATATTTCGTACATGTACAGTGTGAACTGGTTTCTTTCCCCATACCTGACTTTTTTTGTATTGAACTGGCAATGTCATCTTGCAACCTGTAACATACATTTCTGAAATGAAAAATTATCATCAGCATTTGAAAAAAGACGGCATCTACATTCATTATGCATTTTGAATATATGTCATCTACCACAAGAAACTTTAATGATTTGATAATAATCAAAGCCAACATCTACAGTCTCGTTTACAACACTCTGTGCATTTTACCTAATGATTATTCACAATGAGGAACTCATCATAGCTTGATTTTTTCAATCTACAACAAGACTTCCAAGGGCTTTTAGCTAAAATGAAAGCATTGCCAGCAACTTTTTATCATGTCTACAATCAAGCCAACCCAAAATCTGTATCAAAAAACATCTGCCAAACAGATAAAATTTCTAATAATATAATGTAGGCAACTCTGAGCATTAAGAAGAAAATCCAAATAATTGTAAACCTTGAAACCATGAGTTAGATTGTAGTATCAACAGAGAAAGCAAGAGCAAAGACAATCATAATATTTGCAGTACATATATACAAAAGAGTTGTGATTGCACTACATTCAAACAGGGTTGCGGAGTCGGAGTCAAAAGGAATTGAGGTTTTTGTGTGGGGTCGGATTCCTAACAACACTAGGAGTCAGAGTCAGATTTTTTTGTCTGACCCCGGAAGTCCAATTCGATTACTTTTTTTTGCATCACACTCCCAAGTTGGGAATTCTTGTTGAAATGGTACAATTTCTTATGAAGCTTTTGTGAAACAGATAATTCTTGGGGTGCACCATGATTTTCATTGAGTGTTAGATGCTACAAAATTCTTGACATCCAAACTTCATTGACTTTATGTTAAGGAGTCCAGTTGGGAGTTGGAAATTTTGGAGTCTGGAGTTGCAAATTTTTGAAAGGTTGGAGTCGGACATTTAACCTTTGACCCCGCAACCCAGCATACAAATTTATTTTGGTTTGTTAAGTATATAAGACTGTAACCCGAAACAATATAAATACAACATCTGCTGAAATTTTTTACCTACAGTTCCAGTACATTCAGGTAAGCAAACTGCTGGTGATTCATAGCAAGATTCTCATAATGACAACATCTTTCATGCATTTTCTCACAAAGCAGCCTATTATAACAAGCCCAAATATTCCAGAATTTCTGGATATGGTTGTTGAGACAGTGCCTTTGCTGAGTGTTTGACCAGCTACATGTATTTTCAGCACCACGTTTGTAGAAACAAAAACTGATTGTGATGTAATAAATGTGCTGTGACCAGTGATAACCTGAAAATCTTTCCCTGAGTTTTTCAATAATATGACCAATACAACTATATATCTAAATAAGTAGTTCTACTAGTCAACTAGCCAAGTAGCTAGTTTGATTAGGTCTAAAGCACACCTTTACAAAATCTGGTTTTATTCTGAAAAGTACTCAAAAGCTCGCCTTCCACAACAGAGCTCTTTTTCCTTGATTGGTGCATCACTGCAACAAAATTGTGATTCAATGTTGCAAAAATGTGTTGTTTGTGTACAATAAATTATTTTATGTCAATTGCCAATGCCAGATCAAGTAAAGTGGGTTGTGTGGGCTTCCTTAGTTTTTAAGCAGCCAACCTTTTTTTGGCCAGTGTCTATTTTGCCGCCAGCAGCAACAGCACTGCTGGAGCTCTTTTGTCATTTGCCGAACCCAATTGGTTGAATTGGTCATCATCCTTGTCACATGACCTAAAACCCTAAACCTAAACCAGTGGTTCTCAAACTTTTATAAAAACTGGCATAACACTCCACTTGAAAATTCCTCAATGTCTTTTAGTCCACTATCAAACTGAAGGCAAGCAACACCAAATGATAATTTTCAAGCATAGATTTTTTGCTTGTAATGAGTACAGTTCAATGGCATGGGTGCCCCTATTTCACTTGCCCCAATGCTTCCATCTTGAGTTCTGTTTTGGAAAGTGCAACACTCATGTCGTGTGTCACATCCAATCTGTTTCTTAATCATGTTCAGATTGTGTAATATGGAAAAAGTTGTCCCACATTCATAGGTTGTTGGAAACGGAATTAGAACTTTTACAAACATCCACATCCACGTAGCACAGCTGACCATCATTTATCAATGACATGCATCATATTCGTTGCCTTTGCATGAGCTCCAAACAGAAGAGGGCTGTCATATTTCATAATCCAGATCCTGAATTTTTAAAACTCAGTCCAAGTCAAACCATAGTCCAAAATTTTAAACAATCTGAAGACCAAGTCCAAATGAACTCCAAAAAATTAACAAAGTACAGCTGTTTATGACAAAAAATGCTGCAGTTCTTTTTAATTAACTCTGTGCAAATCTGGTCATAATCCAAAATTTGAGAAAATTTACACTCTGGATCCAATCCATATAAAAAAATCACTATAGTCTGGATGCAGTCCAAATCCAGTGCCCATCTGTGACGTGCACATAGTTAGGGGGAAAAGTGCAGGAAAAGTATCTCCCAAATTTGTTTTGTGCTCAGAAAAATGTTTATTAAAAAAGATAGTAAAAATAAAAATTGTGTTCCCCTAAAAATGCATTTTCACCCAAAGTCTCAAAACCTGGCCTGCATGTGCTTATTATTATATGGTGCTAATGTAACATCAAAATTTTAGTCGATTACAATTCAGTACAAATAAACATGCAAATCTTGTTACTTATGATATCACAAAGCAGCATTGCACAATGCTGGTACAAAAGACACAATGCTGCACTTGAAATGTGCATTCATAACAAATCCCTAATAACATGGCCTTATTAAAACAGCTTCGCAGACACAACTTTGAGAACCTACGCCCTAACCTCAAATGTAAAGCCATGCCAGGTTTTTCAAACTTTTTCAATAGTGCATAAAAAGCACTCCCATTAAAAGCCAAAGTGTCATCTCTACTAGCAAAGCAAAACCAAAGAAACAATGCTAAGTGACGAACCGACGACCACTTGCACAGCAGGAATAGACATTCTACTCAACTAGGTTCACCGTACTACTTGTGTCACAAACTCAGCATTATATGTGAACAAAGCTGAATATGGTTCGAATAGCAGAATAGTTGTAGAAGAGCTTTTGCCGCTGGTGGGAAAATAGACAGTTCCTTTTTTAAAATAGTTTAATTGAAATTCATTGTACTGTAGGAAAAAGCATTAACAGGATTCAGTATGCTGAGTTGAATTTAGCTATTCTAGAAACATAGTTAACCAATGAGTGAAGTAACACTGCACAACAGGTCAACAAAACTTACAATAAGCCTAACCATTTGGAAAGAAATACCTCTGCATCGAAACAACAATGGAAAGTGGTAGGCAATAATGCTGGTTAGTACACTGGGAACTAGGGATGCATATGTTGGAATATCAAATCCTATGGATTTGAATCCTTCAGCACTCGAATCCAAAAATCAGAGTTTTTTCGAATATTTAAATTCACAATAACTTTGGATTAAATAAACGTGAAACAATTGCAAAGTCGGCAAAACAAATGGTTTCAACAAGTTTAGCAGTTGCAATAAATTTTGAGGTGGCACTCTCTACGCTCCTGAGCAAGAGAATAAAAGAGACACTCAACAAAAAGCTCACAGAACTGTATAGTGATGTAACAAGTTAATTAGCAGATAGTGTGATCGCTGAGTAGAGTTCTTAAACTTTGGGCGATTGCAGTTTTTTTTATCAAATGTTTTCTACTAGGCTGAGACTATAACATTTTTATCAGACGAAAAAAGTTAATCAAATAGCCAATTTGCCAAGTTTTTTTATGTGTTTAACTGGAATATGCACTTATCCATATGAGACAAATATCCACAAGTTTACTGACTTGTTCTATTTCTGTCCACATGCTTGCTATGTTGTTACTGACACTGTTGTTATCTGGTAGCTTGATGCCAAACACGGAGAATTCTAGAACTGTGGGATACAAAAGTGCTCGTAAATGTTCTAAAAATCCCTTGATCCTTATATTTTAAATTCTGAAATCCTGTAGTGTTTAACAGACCAAAGGTCATCAATTAAAAAGCAATACAAAGTTATTATGGGGCGTGCATTGCATGATATCTTTAACCTGTGCACTGTGAGACGTAATAATCGTCTGTGTCAGTTGTGAAACATTTCTTACACCAGCGGCGATGATTCTTCTGCTTGCTTACGACAGTGTAATGCAGTTGTTATTAACATGTTTATGTCTCAAACCTGTTGTGTACTTTCCTTGAGATTAGACAATGACGAACACAACAAAAGTGGTTTACTGACACAAAAACTTATTTTTTTTGTTATGTAGGGCCAATTACTGTAGTTAGTAAAGTTGCCGTCTAATCAGTTGAATCTATAAATTTTCTGCTTGAGGTTGAACCTGCTGTGTTGATTTTAGCATCTCAGTGTGAGTGGTAATTTCATTTTCTGGCCATCCCCACAGGGACAGTCAAATTAATGGCACCGCAGCTATCATCTGTCTAGTGCACTTTACATTTCTTTGAAATGAAATATACAATTGTGATACTAATCTACCAATGAAAACAATATTTTTATGCAAATATCCAGCTGATATCAATGGTTAAACATTTTGCAATTAGTGAGACTGTTTTCTTTACCTAAGAATCATTTTAGTTTGGGATTCCAGAATCGTATGTGGTAAAGTGGTTTATACATTTAAACCAGAGGTTCCCAACCTGGGGTACATGTACCACTAGGAGTACATTTGGCTATCCGAAGGGGTACATTTGATGTTAGCACNAGAAGATAAATATGTATTTACATACTTTTTATTTCCAAATATTTATATATATATCAGGGAATATTGTTTTCAAAATCCGTTATATGCTTATATTTAAATATATCTATGATTAATCATGATAAAATAATTTGTCATAACAAAATTTATGGGTATATGTTCATCTGTCGAAATGCAGAAGGGGTACATGCTTATCTTTCGAAATGCTGAAGAGGTACATTATCATCTGTTAGAATGCTGAAGGGGTACATGGTCAAAAACAGGTTGGGAACCCCTGATTTAAACTGTTCTGCTATAACTAGAGTCATCCTTGTAAGGTACAGTACAATCGGTTGCTGTTTAACACAAAATAACTTTTTTTACTTGGTCTTTTCCAACAAAAATTTCCACATTTCCTTGAGCAAAAAAACTTTATGACAATTGTCTCTACCACTACCAGTGATCGTGCAATATGAGAAATTGGTAGTTCCAAATAATGGTGGCAATTAAAGTGGACAGCTGAAAACAGTAAATGCCATCAGCTGCAGCAGGTCAGGTGCATGCCAGAAGGTGTACACCGATGCATAGAGCTTCACAAGTCCACAGTTATTCTGGAATAGGATTCAATATTCTGGATTCGAAATAAAGATTCCCGAATATACCAGAACCTCGAAATGTTCCATAATGCACATCCCTGCTTGGTACAACCAATTATCAGATCAAACTTGCACACAGGCCAATAATATGCTGGAACTATTCCCTTTAGCCACAGATAGGGAGAGGCGTTAGTGGAGCCACTGTATTTCTCTGGGGTCACCAGACATATTTACAATGAGTTTCTTTATGAGGCTGCTCAAAGAAAGGTTGGTAGACTTGCCATATACACCAGTAGTTTCAATTGTAACTAGTTGAAAGCAATATTTGTAAATCCACAGCAGTGACCCACACCAAGC
>JGI24021J15306_10008447_pt1 | contig 12670 bp, 8 predicted proteins | sample Ectturendosymbi1_FD_15306 | JGI IMG/M metagenome (IMG submission 15306) | reverse complement strand
AGCTAAATCACCATTTCCTTTAAACATGTTTATGCTTGCTCTGGAACCAGCAGTTTCCCTAGCATTGATGAATGTTGCTGCTCCAGTTTGAGATTCATATATAACCATCAGAAATCCGCCACCAATTCCACAACTACATTTGCAAACAATTTTAAAGAGATAGCTCTAACTCAAACAAACTCTGACCCAAAACATATGCATTCTTTGAAACACATTTGATCTTCATGGAGCATGATTTCAGCCCTTGACAAGCAAACTGAATAATTTTTTTTAGTTTGTAGTTCAAACAAATTTTGTACATAAGTCCTACAAATATCTTCAAAAATTTCAGACTTAGACATACTTCTCAAGGAATGAAGGGCATAACCAAAAACAATAAAACTAGAAAATTTGCATGAAAGATTTCATCACTATTCATGTTTTAGCATCAGCAGTGCCTTAATGTATTGCCTGTAGTTTTGAAGTATATCAAAAGCAATCACGAAACGTTTGGAGAAAATTATGCTGCTTTTTGCCACATTTGATGATTTTGAATGGTTTCATGCCGAACCAAGTAAATCAAGTTACAGCACTCAAAAAAACGAAACCCATGAAAGCAGTTGATTTGTGGTTTACAACCAAGATTTTGCAGTTAGCTCAAAATACAAAAAGTTAGTTTTCAATACAATAAGCTGTGGGGCTAGACATGTGGAAACACATCAAACCTGCATAAATCTACAGACCACCAAGGTATACTGTTAAAACACAGCTTCATACAAAACAGTGCATGCTATGGCACTATCATGGCAACAACAAAAATTGCACATTATGATTATAGTATGGCAGCTGTTCACAATCACTTCTAACGAACTTCTAACGAACCAAGATCAGTCGTTTATAAAATAGAAATCGTTCAAATTTAAATAGCATCAACAGAGTGCAGACAGAATATATTTATATATATTTAATCACAAAACAAATTTCAGAACATAGCTCTGATATTACCTGTGTGAACTAAGAAAACCAACGCACAACATAGAAGCAATAGCAGAATCAACTGCTGATCCACCAGACAACAGGATATTTTTGCCAATTTTAGAACATTCCTTATTGTCAGCTGCTACAGCAGCATTGTGAAATATTGCAGAATAATGATCAACGTTTGGAGTTGTTGAAGGTTTACCTTTCAGATTGGACAAATCTGCAGTTTTATTAGTATATTCAATGAAATGGAAAGATGTGTCAAGGGTTACTAGGAAAACAATAGTACTCAATCCACTCATAGTCAACATGACTACAATCCATGAGCTGACAAGACACTGCAACAAATATAAAAGCTAGTTAAAAACAAATGCTTTTCCTGATGTATAACCAACATTTTTAAAGGTAAGAGTGAGTTTCACAACAAAGTGTTTCAAATGTAGCTGAAATAATCGACAACTGCAGTTTTCAGGAATAAGGCTTCTTATGTGAAGTAAAATGTGCCAAAACAGCTGTGAGTAACACAAAAAAATTTTAGTTGCCCTTTTCTATTTTTCCTAAACACACATCTGTTCAGTATATATTTTGAAATATCATGTGATAGTAAGCTTGGTCCCATGGCAATTGAATCCAATTCATTTGAGACCTCATTAATGATCTGTTCATTTAATACTTGTTTATTTGCGAACATTCTTTTGAGATCTTGTTCATTTGAACTTAGTTTCATTTGAGACCTGTTGATTTAAGATTACATTCATTACACATCATATTTAACACTTTCATTACCAGCAGACCTACAGTAGATCTATGTCCAAGGTATGCTGTCTGGTGTTTTCAGTGACTGTAGATTCACGTTTTTGCTTTCCAAAGTTATCAGGAATGTAAATTTGGTTTGTTTTAATATTTATGTTTCTGCAAATGGTCTAAAAATGTGGTCCTAGACTGAGTTTAAGTAATATATATTAGGTCTTGGAATGAGAATCCAAATTCTCTGTTGTTCAGAGGCTGTTTGAAAGCATGCTTCTTTTGACTTGATCCACCTAGGCAGGACCAGGTCCACTGGACCAGGACCGCCATTTTGTGTGATGGAAATGCTTTGAAATGCTCCCAAATGCAAACAATATATTGCAAACATTTATGTAAGTATATTTAGGCATGTTGATAGCATTTAATTGCTTAACGCCAGCGTTAGCTGCTTTTAGTGTGTCAAAAAATGAAGTGAAACTTTTGCAAAAATGTGGCTCCAGTAGGCCCAGGCTTGTTCCAGTGGTATGTAGCCTAAAATGCTTTGGGAATGATATGATATGTTAACAATTGATTAGTTTAAAGGCAACAAAATGATTGCCAGGTTTATCAATTTAGCCTAAACTGGAAAACACCGAGCAGTATCTACCTTCTGAGATCTGAATTTCCTACCAAAGTCAAGCAATAATCGTGGATATCGCCACAGGGAAACCACCCAGTATCCAATGTGTAAGGGCAGCTCTTTTGATTTCATTGAATCACATTTATACGATGTACTAACTCCTGCTTTTTGCAGGAGACTTCAAATTTCACATGGTGATTCTTCGGTAAAAGTTTCGAAAGATGACTCTCAAATACCGGGGTTCTTAACTGGTGGGAAATTTCATCCATGCAGTTTAAAATCCTTTCTGATTTGGTACAGTGAGAAATTGTTTTACTCCAATACCTAAGGAAGGAAATCTAAATATTAAGTCACAAACTTATTTTTTAAAGATACATTTACTTGTCAACTAGTGTATTGTTTTGCATTTATTGCATTTTTAGCATTCAACAATGTTCAAAAGTCACAATCGAATAATGACCGTAGTTGTTTAAAAGGTAGCCACGGTTGCAAAAGGTTAAGTAGGTAGTTAGGTTAAGCGTACTGCATAGTGTAAGTACGAATGATATGTAAAAAAGCTGACTTCAATTTATCAGCAAGGTTGAATTGAAATTACACTTTTCTGAAGATGAGGTGATGTTATGTTGTGACTAGTTAGATTAAATTTTTTTGCAGTGAAACATGACAACCTGCTCTTTAACAAATCATTATTTTTCGAAGACATCGAGTGTAGTGCAAAAATGTCGGTTGCGAAGGCTAATAAGCGAAAATACAAGGAAGACTACATCAGATATGGTGTTGCTTGCCTCCAGAAAGATGGAGAATATATACCACAAGGGTATGTTGTACATGAAAACACTGGCTAACAACTGTTTGAAATCATTCCAACTCAACCAGCATTTGAACAACACTCACAAGGAGCAACCGAGCAAAATCGATTGAGCAGGCTACTTTATAGTAAGTCTAAGGAAGGTTGTCTCAAACGTGTCAGACTGGATGCAGGACGTGCATTTCAACAAGTAAATTTGTCCGTTGAGGCATCCTATGTGGTTACACTTCGCATTGCTAAAGCAAAAAAGTCTTGAGACTTTGCAGAACTAGTGCAACCATGCCTCCAGAATTGTGCTAAAATAGTTTTGGACAACAGAGCTTGCAACAGGTTGAAACAAGTTTCTCCTTCTAATGACACAATTAAGATTTCTACGAATAATCCTCGTAGCAAGATGTTAGTGAAGCGAAAGCAATCGCAAAAAGCACATTAAAATTAAAAATGAGCACTTTACTTTTCTGTTTGATTGATATGATGTAAATGAGTGAAATTCTTGAGTGAAACCCATGAGTAGATCCTTTTAATTGTTATATCTATTATGCGAAACCTATATACCACCAAGCTAATAGCTACAATGAGTATTGGCTAAATAGTGTTCCGTAAAACATAGTCACTAAAAATATCAGGAGGGAAATTCGAACTTGGTGATTGGCCTTAGTGGGAAACTAGACCGAAAAGGTTAAGAACCGCTGCTCAAATACAAGGTGACTTTTCCTGTTGTATCAGCACTTGTGCTTTGCAACAACAGAGCAGAAAAATTCATACCTTGTGTTCAGAAGGAAGCATAACATCTCATAGATGACATTTTATAAGAACAAACAAAAAACATTTTATGTTTTAAGTGCCTAAATTGGAACAATGCATAAAGCATTCAATGTCAAGTTAAAAGGTTAAAGGTTCATCAGCTGTGTCCAGGTCAAACCAAAACCATCTGACAAATGTGGCCATCGTAGAAAATGTTTGTCCTAGGAAATGGGAGCAATAGCCAAAGACATCTCACATCACACTTACAGAGTAACTCTCACGTCAAACTAAAGCGAATGTCATCTACAGTCCTTTCATGTCACTGATAGCATCTTTTCCAAATAAACACAGGAAAAACAAATGGTGAAGTCATGAAAACTATTTGGTCCTTTTTTAATGTTGATGTACACACACAAATCAATTCATTTAATTATCATTAACTTATGTTATTGAATGGCACTTCCACTTTTAACAGTATTCTATATAAACTAAATTATAAACACATTCTATATAAACAAAATTATAAACGCACTATATAAACGCATTGCAACTCATTTTCAAAGTGATGACTTACATTTTTTCCATAGTATACAATGTTTTTTGACTTTTCATCTGTTTCTTCAACATCAACTAGGTTTTCCAAATATCCAAATTTGTTTTTTGATGCCATCTACTATACACAATTATAGTGCAGGGCTAGAAATCAACAATTGAATCTGAAAATACACTTCAAACTATGCAAATATGAAAACTAAAAGAATATATATACAACATAGAGACTACAAAAGGCATGTACACAATCTTACAATTTAGATGTGGTCCAGGAGGCATCAAACACTAGCTTAGCACTGAAAATAAAAACAATAACTAACACTTTGCTACATCCACATATATCAATGTGGTTGGTTAAGGTCACCACTTGAGATCACAGCGCCATGTACTGCAGGTCAATATTTCTATTGTAGTAACAATCTCGTTTGATATGTCTGTGGCACGACCGTGATGCATTTATCACAATTGCAGTAAGTGCTTGTCACCAGAAACATATTTTTTCTAAGCAAACCACCTGGTGACAAAAGTGTTAAAAGAGGGTGTAAACAGCACATTGACATTTCTCTCATATATACAGCAAGCTCTTCAATTTCTTCCACTATGTGCTTGCAGTGTCAGTGTTATAGATTGTTCTGTTAATGTGTAGTTGGTGTATTTATAAATGTATGCCTTTTGCAGACCTTTTAACATTCCAAATCTTCAAAACCTTTGTGAAAGCAAAAATTGCATAAGAACGAACAAACCAGGGTAGAACATGGTTTATGTTTGTATATCTTTGCTAAAGATTGATAAACCGTAGCAATTCCTTAAAGTGGGGCATTTGTAAATGTTTGTCTGTTGTGGGCTACTTGAGTGTTGTAGTTCCATGTCACTGCTTTCATGAATGCCTGGTTTTAGTTATTGATTCAAATGGTTTCCTTACACAGCTTTGAATTTTACCAGTAGGTATGTGTTTTCAGTCAAGGACTGTTGACTTTGTTCTGCAAATTGCTAAATGCAGAGTAGTGTGGCATGTGAGTAATACTGAGATGTCTTGGAAAATGATAAATGATGATGAAAGAAAACAGGTAAAAATTTTAGTCAGGTTTTATTAAAGGAAGTGGATATACAAGCCTGCCGGTGGTGGCACGCTTCGAATGAAACCCTGGCTTTGTCACTCTAGTGGCACTGTCATGATAGTTGAGCAGACACGTCTACGTCTACCACGCAAATGGTTTTCGGTTCGACTCTCACCACGGTGCATTTCATTTTGGTAGCAGTGGTTTGTTCCCCTTTTCATGGGACTGGTTTTTCTTTACGTTTTTCAAAAATTTTTAACTTTTATGTTCAGAATTACAATTTAGGGTTTAGCTTTGTGTAGTCTATTGCATACTATACTCATGGCACTTTAGTGTCACATTACAAGCAGCAGACGAATAACTTTTCAAAAAGGAAGGCCACTGACAGACCTACAACCATTGCCTTTATGAAATTTATAGCCATCTAAGACTTTTAAAACTTTCTAAAATATTTGATTTTCCAACTTTTTCTAAAATATGTGCAAAATATCATTGTTTAACTAAATAAACATGCATACTATACTACACAAGACAGTGAATTTATTTGCTAGAAATCCATTGGAAGATAGCTATCATCTCCCCTCGTAACTATGCTCCAACATTTATTTATTGATAAAAATATCCTCCAAGCTTTAACATACTCACTGATAGTGTTAACTATACTTTTTTTATCAAATACTTTAGATGCACAAAATGTATGTCGCTTATGGCTAAGGCTTTGTATAATTACTACTTATTTTAGATAAGTATATAAATAGATATAATATATATCCGGTAACTTTAAAAATCACAGCGAATGGTTAATAATAACCAATTAACATATTGGCTCACATGTATGAATAATCTAAGTTCTGTAGATACTGTGAATCACCTAGACAGACCTACCGTATCTAGTTTTAATTAAAATTAGTTTTTCTAAAAACAAATAATTTCTACTAAGCCTTAAGCCTCTATGAGCATTTTAAATTGTTGTAGGGGAAGTGCGGGACCCGTGGAACACGGGGACCAAAGAAACACTCAAATTATTTGCCTGATAGTGGCAATAATGTATTGCTATCCGGTTGTGGAAACGAGATTTCTGCTCAACAGTTTTGTCTGTTAACAAAAAGAAGCTGTGGCGGCCTGAAAAAAAATTAGGCATTTTTTTGTTTTTGAGGCATCAAAGTAAAAAATTTTGCAATCGCTTCGCAATTGCTTTAGTTATGATAACTGCAGTGTAGAAACTTGCAAACGTTTTACTGGAAAGGTCAGCAATGAAAGAAATATTTCTGAGAAAATTGGGATTCAGATACGTTTGAGATAGTGTAGTTCAAAAATGGCAAGTGGTGAGACCCATGGAACAATGGTGTTCCATCGGTCCCTCACCTTGTGATTTTTATATTGGGTTTCTTTGTTTTGTTACAGAAGATGCCGACTTTAAAAAAAAGACCAACAAAGGTTTGTTCACTGTAAACAGCTTAAATAAAGCGCTTTGTGATGCAAAAGACAAAACATTTAGCTTGAGACAAGCAGCTAAACAGTCTTGTCAGTGAATTTATCTTATAAATGGTTCCTAGATCTTACATAATGCGAATAGACTTTTGGCCAAATTTTGCATATCGGAAGAGCATCGGCATTAGATTAAACTTGTATATGTATCTAAAATGAAAAAACATTTGTCTGATACAGTCTAATTTGTTGATCAGAAATGATATCAAACAATTAAAGAGGTTAGCCAACAAATATGTCAAGCACAACCGAGGAAATTGTCTATTATTTATTATTTAAAAAAGTGTTCCATCGGTCCAAAATTTTCAAACCTAAAAAAAACATATAAAATAATCATCAATTTTCGTGAAACTTGGAATGAAAAATTGTGTTCCATAAATGTTTAAATGAACAAAATTTCAGCAAAAATTCTTGTATGATCAATGTTCTACGCCAGTTTGAAAAAATCCGTTCCATCAGTCCCTCACAGTCACTTCCCCTATTCCAATTAACATGCATATAAACTGTATCACTGAACTTCTTCGTAATTTACATATTTTTGCTTGGCTTCAAACAAGCTAGCCAAGACCTTCCTTTGTATTCTATTTGCTCATTCTACACAGTGCTGTACTACTTAGGCCTAGTTGAAATATTACTTGAATAGGCCTAGTAGATAGATATGTGCAAGTTTGGATCATCGCAAAAACATGAAACCAGAGTCCAGCCAGCTGATTAGTCGAAAGCTTACAGTAAACCTTACTCCTCAGATATTTTTGGATAAGCACTAGCAGTTCTTGTTGCAGTTTAAAGCAGTACTGAGTATATATGATTATTATCTATGAGTATACATTTATAATTCAGGAGATTGTTTGTATCATCGAAGCTGGGATATCACTCAAAGTACTCTAGTAGATTTTAAGATAATCAAAACAAACGGAATTATTGTTGAACATAACCAGACCACTAACACACTTTCTTTGCGGAATCAATACTGTAGATCTAGTGAAATATCAGTGGTACGAGTGGCAACACTGTTATCATCTCCATTCTCTGCAGGTAAATGCAGGATAAGAAAACAGTAAACTCAAAAACTTGCGCGAATGTTAATCATGCGTAACGGAAGCAAATTTCTTCATTTCATTTTGTGCAAGCCGACCACGCGTGTAAAATATTTGGGCTCTGTAAAAATGACTTGAATCAAGTCTTCATTTCAAAAAGAAAAATCACAGAAAAAAGATGTAACTCAAGACAATTCATCACATCGTCGCTGCTAAGTGTGACTCGAGTTGAGCCAAATTACTAAAAACCATAACTCGAGTCGCGTCATTGACACGAACCACGCGATCACACCTTATGACTGTCCTAATATTGGTAAAGAAAATGTACTTCAATCAATTCTATTCTGTTAGACAACAGCAACCACCACTCCATAAATTCAGGGATATCTAGGAGTTCTAGATATCCCTGCATAAATTTCATATAAAATCCCTTCAAAAATTATAGTTGCTGTATTTTACATCTAGGCAGGGGCGGGTCCAGAGGGGCGATTGGGGCGATCGGCTCTCCTAAAACCTACAAAATTAACTTTATTCACCATTAATATTTTCAATTCGAGAAACACCATTCGCGATATAAGGCCATTTTGTCGTCCATTGATTTGCCACGGCTATGTTGTGAAGTAGGCCTATACTTCATGATCTTCATCCTTCTTAGAGTAGCGAAGGTGTCATTAGACATGACTACAAAGTATTACTGCAATCGGCCCCCCCTAAACTTGCTGGCTGGATCTGCCCCTGCTCATAGGTAGACCTTAGCATTGTCTTTGGGTTCCGACGCGTCAGAACAAACTTAAAATTTTGACTTCAGATAAGGGTTCTGCATGAAATGCATACTCTAGCCAAAGTCCACTCCGGCCATTCTGATCAACGATCATCTCTTGCTGTCTGACGCTTGCCTTACCAGAAAATACGACAAACATCACAGAAAATTTGCCAAGCCAATAGCCATATCGATGGAACATTCAAAGTCTCGAGACTGAGACCTAAAAACCTCGTGATGCATACGGGAACGGGACCAACACTCATGACAACGGGCCTCGACCCTCGATGCACGCCCCGAGGCAAAGTGTCGCCGCTTAAGCACTGATGTAGAATGGGGTACCTTTCATGATCAATTTATCATTAAAACTTTGGCGAAACCAAAAAAATTTGGACCTGGAGTAATGAACATAGTAACAACGATATATATAAGCGGCTCAAGGTCCTGAAATCTTAACTTTTTGTCATGTCAGTGAGCCCGCGAGACACGTCGCAATTTTGATTGCATTCATGCAAATCCAAGCAGTGAAAGATGGTTAATATTATTTTTAAGTTTAATTCAACGTTTGTGTATTTTTTCAATCACATCCTTTTGTTGTAAATATATGTGTATCGTTTCATTAGTGTTGTAGCCTATTTATGCAAATACAGTATGCCTAGCAATTTTTTCTGTTAACCTTACAAAAATAGATTTCACCTAAAAAATGGGTCATTAATAGCATTTATTTCCTCTAAAACATAGCAAAATCCTTTGCACCTCGCGACAGGGCAGAATGTACAGATTTTCATAAATCCTACAGCACCTTTTCAAATAGTCAAATTACAGCAGATATTTCAGCGTAGGCTACTGCAAACAGATCTTGGGAAAATTCTTACAGATACCTTAGTTAGAGATATGTAGCGATAACATCATACAGGTACTTTATATTGATCACACCACATGTACGTTTGGTACTTATATTATCAAGAGTAGGCTATATCAAATAATGTTGCCAGAAAAGCGACGGAAATATCCATCCAAAAACCACTACAGGTAACAAAAACCGGCAGAGCCGAAATATACAATAAAACTAGCGCAACAAATAGAAAACGCTTCTCTCACTAGCATCAAAAAACAAAATTGACATTGTTAAGTGGCGAGACAAACGTTGTTACAAATAGATTGATTGTATTACCGATACCGAGGTCAAAACTATACCTATGCGCATAGTAAGACTGTTGTTCAGTTGGTACAGGCAACAGACCATGCAAGTAAAATGGGGCACCTGCTTTTCATTCCCTTTTACTGCAATCAATGGAGTAAGGCAAGGGGAGTTCTGAGCCCATATTGATTTGCTGTTTACCTTGATGAACTCTCAGACCAGCTGGGTTCAGCCAGGGTGGGATGCATTGTGGGATATGTGGTTGTGAATCATCTAATGTTTGCTGATGATATATGTGTGTTCCACCCTAATATTAGCCCACTCCAACGCCTTCTGGATATTTGTGGTGACTATATGCTGCTGAGCCCAAAATCGCCTCAAACAATTGGTGTTCTTTTTTGCTCCAATAGGTACAAACAATCTACCCCATCAAATGTTTTTCTGAATGGCGTACATGTACACTTTTTTGACCAAGTGAAATACCTTGGTGTGTTGCTAAATGCCTCACTGAAGGATGATGATAATATTCAGAGACAAGTGAAATCGCTATACTGTGCAGCAAACAAGCTCCGAGGCACCTTTACTGCCTCGACCACATTCGGTCAGTGCTCTCCTGCAGAAAAAACATTTATTTCGTGCCTATTGCATGCCAATGTATGCTTGCCAACTGTGGAGCAACTACACACACAGGCTAGTATGAAGCGCTTACGCGCTGCATACAATAATACCTACCGAATTATGCATTGCATACCCAGAAATGCAAGTGTTCGCCCACACCAAGTTAACCATCGTGTCAAGACTTTTGATGCCTTACTGAGAAATAATCGGTATCGCTTTTTACAACGTTGTGTATCTTCATCTAACTTTTTTTATTTGATCTCTTCGAATGTCTGATGCTTTTTAGAGATCTTCATTTTTCCTCAATTATTATTTAACGCTCCTGTGTGACTGTTACAAACTGATATAGGCCTAGTTGTTGATGCGTTGCACCATTATTTAGTTGTTCCAGTATGCAGACACGTGGGCAAACCAAGCATACAAAAAGTAAGACATACAACTGGTAAAAAGTTAATCGCCAAATCTTGCTTTAAAATTCAGGAAAATAAATTAGCTGTTGATCTCATGATAAATGCGTTGGAAAGCATTTGAAACCTTGATCGGAATAGTTTGCATGCCTCTGTGCGCCAGTGTGCAACCACATCTGACTCAGCCTATTTTTACTTTTTTTCTCTGTTAGTCGTTTACCTCAAAGTTTGATGTTAGAATGCCTTAATATCTCTCCTACTACCCAGCGGGGGTACAATTTCCCGGGCGCCGAATCACTATGGGGGCGCCGAATCACTGCAGTGGGTGCCGAATGACTGCTGGGGGCGCCGAAAAGTCCCATCAATGTCGCCAGTAATTTCTTCAATAAAGTATATTTGTTTCCGAAGGACCTCAGATTCGAACATGGGGGCGCCAAACTTGCTTCTTGCCCCGGGAACCACCTAACCTCGTTACGCCCCTGCAACTACCGCATCCCTGTTCTATGATGGGTGAATGACGTTACGATTGGGGAGCTGTTAAAGTGTTTTGCGTCTATCAGTGTTGGTCGTGTGCAAACACCTATTCTATAGGTATGACAAAAAAAACTGACAAAAAATGCGCTATATGGCTAAATATTTTTCATTCTCTTGTTTTGTGTGATTGTGCCTGTGATATGGACCACGAGTCTGCAATAATGAATTGTTATTATTATTATAATTATTACAAAACCGAGACTCCAAACTTTGCAGATGGTCGATGGCTTCAGGGTGCATTAGCAGCTTCCTTTATAAACACACAGGTCTTGTTGCTGTATCCACAGGCCTTTTGTAAATACATAGGTCTTGTTGCTATCTGCACAGGTCTTGTTGCTATATGCTCATTTCCATCGATGTGGGTTGAAGCAAGTGATCGGTAAACGATTTGCGGAAGTTGACACCTAATTTTTGGACAAATATATTTGAACACCTGTGTCACCACAGCTTTTCGTATCCATATTCTTAATTTCTTATGTCTTATTTGAACTATGAAACACTTGTACAAAGTTGTGCAAGGAAAGTTTTAATCAATGTGTGCTGGCACAGGTTTTGAAGCTTGCACATTCCCACATCGTTGTACTCATACATTCCGCTGGAAGTTGGTTTACGAACAAAACTTCTAATACGATTTGAACAAAACACAAAGAAACTATATAAGAACTTTTTCTGTCCCAGGGGAAGCGCTCTCAAGAGTTTCGTCTCGTAATTTATCCCAGGAAACTTGAGTATACTATTCTATGCAATTCGGTTTAGTCACATAAGAAAAGTTAGTGCCAGAATCTGAGCAAATTTCAGCCACAACTTCGTCGTCCAGATTGTTGTTTTTCTTAGCTGGGTTGAACAACGCAGAAACATTGCCCGTTTCAACATTATACATTGGGCTATGTGTGCTGCCAACTGAAGCGTTCTGTGTTACAGGACGGGATATGCCTGTCGGCACCGACAGTTCCATATCCTTAAAGAAAAGTTACAGTGAAGTAAACCAGTATGATCATACCGTGAGATGTCTTCAAACGTCGGCAGAAATTCCTGCAAGTTTCCTTACACTCGCAACGTTCACAATTCTCCATTTCGAACTTGGAGAATCTCACGCACAGCCAGACGAAAATAGTCAAGTACACATGAGCAGGGCCGGATTAAGGGGGGGCAACGGGGACAATTGCCTCGGGCCCTCCGCTCCAAGCCCCCCCCCCC
>JGI24021J15306_10008446_pt1 | contig 12672 bp, 6 predicted proteins | sample Ectturendosymbi1_FD_15306 | JGI IMG/M metagenome (IMG submission 15306) | reverse complement strand
TACGCGTTGTGTGTCTTTTATGTTGCGTTTTGTTTACGTTTGTTTACTCTTGTTTATGTGCCTTTTGTTTTGTTTGTGTTGCGTTATTAGGGGCTTGATTCAATGACTTTGCAGTATCTCGCCCCATAACAATAAACTTCTTCCTCTAGCCTAAGTAGTAGTATCAGACTAACATGCATGGTGGTAGATCTACTGTATGTGAAATGTTTACTTTGCTGCAAGCTTGTTGACCCTCTCAAGCCTGATTGTTTGTTGAAATTCGCTATGCTTTACTAACCGCGAGTGGTGACCTTTGCTGCACCACTTACTTTCTGAAGTTTTTGAAACTTGGTGTGCATGGCTTACTATGCTTATTATCTAACAATACAGACATGCAAGATTATTTTTGGTAGAAAATTGCAAATAACCTGCTGACAACAGTTCTGCTTCAGCCTTTTGTCAATCTTACAATGGTGCAGCTGCATTTGTAGTTGGCTATTATGTTTGTAATACACCACAATTATCTGTTTAAGTTAATATCTTAGTTAAGGATTTTACTTTAAGTGGGACTGGGAATAATACAGAGACTGAGAAAGACACTCATGAAGAAGTGACTGATGCACATTGTCACTGTGACATAGGTGAGAGAATGAGCTACAGTGATGGCCATGAAGTGGAAAGCCATGCAGAATCCATGACATTACTAAGGAAGTACATGAGATGAAAAAGGGATAAGCAATTTTCAACAATACAAACCATTAGGTAACACAGTTTCAACAGACAAAAGTAACACAGCTACCCATGGATTGTAATGAAGTACCACCATATTTGCATGTATAGCTCATAGGGAGAGTGTATATACAGTGTTATAAAAGCTGCAGGATGGAACATTGTTTTGAAAACGAGACATTTCTGGTTATATTTAAGGCAGTAACATGAATTGGAGTGATTGGATAAAGTGCACACCAAAAATAGGCTGGGTTCAAATCCTGTTGGGTGACATTGAAATCTTGAGAAATGGTACTTTTGGTCTGACTAGCCTCATGCTTGTTAATGCATAAATGGGTGCAGGGAAAGCTTCATGTGCGGTGCTGCCATTAGCCTGTCATCAGTGTAGCATTCACTGTGAAAATAACTGCGTGGGCCATTTTACATAGGAAGTGGAGATGGGTGTCCACATACTACTGATGTTATTCTAAAAGGAGTGCAAAGCAAGTATAAAAAACATTATTTTTTCTTTAAATGTAATGTAGTTGTAAACTTTTTTATTAAGAATTTGACAAATGAAATATGATAGGAGAAAGGTCTAAATTTAAGTGATTTATCACAAAGTAAACAATATCTGTACATTTTTCAGGAACGAGTAAAATGTTTGGTCTAACTATACTACTATTTTAATAAAATAATAACCAATGAACATACTAAAGGCATCAATGAGATCTGAACAAAGTTTATATTATTATAAACAAAGTCCAATTCATTTTTGGAAATTTTTGTGCTCATGACTTTTTTATGTGTGATTTTAGGTTCTATCAAGTTCTATGTGCACCTTTAACTTTTTTTAAGAGAGATTCTAAGGCCGACAAAGTGTACTTTAAAAGCATTTGATTGTGGCTGATTTTCGAGAATGCACGTACTATAATGCATTGATGCCATGACAAGTTGATTGAAAACAGTTGCTTTTGGAGTCCATGCTCTGGTTCACATTATTTTTCTTCCACTAAACCAGATGAATTTCATTTGTTATTTCTTGCAATAGTGTTAAAATACTGATTTAAAGTTTTGTCTTCTTTAAAGTTTTTATTGTTGTTGATTGCATGTCTGTTCGTGCTTTAATTTACAGTGCTGTTTTATAAATTTCAAATTAGATGTACAGATATGAATCATTTAATATCTGAATTTTCCTTTTGTTTATTCATAGCATCTTCAATTAGTCTATTTAGTTTTGTCTTGTGGTAGGTGAAGTCTAGCTCAAATTAATCTGTTTCAGCTTTATGAATATATTCTGCTTTTTGGGTAAAAAGTTTAATAGTTGTATTCTAATGTTTTTAACTTTATTGTTGGGACCTATTTTAGTGAAAGGTAAAATTGCCTCCTTGTTTATTATGAGCTAATTAGACAACAAATGTAGCATGCAAATAGATCTACCTAAATTTCTTTCTCGCTAGATATCAGGATTGATTTCTGATTGTTATAATGGCTGAAAATGAAATTATTCCAGCAGACAATAAAATTGTTATGTACTACTTTCTACATTTTTTTGATCAAATAATCAGTTCGTTGTGGTAATTGTTATGCTTTTTCCTTTGTGACTTTGTCACAACTATACTTCATAAAAAGATATTCGTTTCTCGTAATATAATGGATGTAATGATTCATAAACAGGTCTCGGCTAAAGGTAGTAAACCTAACACTAGTTAATCGTGATTTGTCCGTTATATTCTTTAATATTAACGTGTTTAAATACATAGTTAAAAGCTTTACTTAAACAAAAAGTAAAGGTGTGATAAATATTTATACACATTGATTCTCTCATGAAAGTTATACATCTTGCTTGTTGACTTACATATTTGTGCTTTTTATCCAGTCTGCTCCAACCATTTTTATGAAATTAGTAAGACTTAATTTCATTGTGATGAAACAAAAGTTCAAAATCTAAATTACATTTCTTCTTAAATAAAGATTTCTATCTGATGTATGTAGTTGACCAGCTTTATGCTAGATGTTATTTCACTGAAACATTTGAAAATCCATGTGACAAATACTACTGTATGATTATAAAAGGGAACTGTTCTTAACACCCTACATTTGGTGTAATCTGTGCAAGTAGTCATGATAATATTTTCAGCATTTTTGTGTTATTGGCAGTCTCCATTTGGTTTTCAGCAGTTTCAAGATGACTGGCAGTTGTAGGTTTCTATCAGCATTTTGTGTCACTTATAGCTATTCTATGTCACAAAGCCTTTTATTTTGGAATAGCTTGCACTACTTTCAAATTGCTTCATTTCAGATTGAGAATAAATTGAGAACAATCTGAATTGTTTCAAAGTAAACCATAACTAATTTTTCAATTGCTTTTTTTAAAAGGCAAAAATGCAGTTATACTGTACAACAAGGTATCAAAACAAAACTGGTTCTGACTGTATTGTTCCTTTGTTTCTACCAATTCTAGTTGTGACACGAAATCTTAATTCTGGTGCAAATACGGATGTAATTACATATTAACCATGATGATTTTTTTTCTGGGAGCCAGCATATATTGTAATTACTATGATAAATCTTGTGAGATGGATTAACAATTTTATAAGAGACTTTTTTTACCCATGTTGTTGGTTTGTCTAATGCATGAAAAATAAATCAATGACAGGTTTTTGACGGGAGTTCCTTGACTATTTGAAAGTTTAAATCTTGGGCATTAATTTTGTGGTGTTTTTGGATACTGTACAAATTTTGAAAACATAAATCATGGCTGTGTGCACAAATATCTAGGCATCATATTCAAACACTTGCAATGCCATCAAGTATGCAAACAATATGAATTGAAAAGAATGCATTTTGGCAGTAGTAGATCAGGTGCATGCTGAGTTTTACTGACATTTTTGCAAATGCTGTTGATTTTTAACGGAAAGATGCCATGTAGTGATAAATGAAAGAAAACATAGTCGGGTGTTTGTATGATCAAGTTATACTCAACAATATTTTTAGCAGCTTTGGTAACATTTATTGACATTACTTTAGGCTAAAAGGTTGTCTGGGAACAAGGTGTATTGCTCAACTGCCATATAAAAATAATCTGATCTTAATTTCTGGTAAACACAGCTTTTACGTATTTCCATTTTGCAGTTCGCTCATCCTCAATGTGCAAGAATGGCTTCATCTAAAATTGTCCCATCTGGAAGATTAGATGGAGTGGACAAAAATGTTTGGTAAGATAGTGCAGACTTAAATTGTTAGTTGGTGTTGGCATGAGTAATGCTTTGTGTTAAACAATTTAAGTAGAGCAGCAGACTGAAATAGCATTTTGTTTTATCATGCCTTCAACCTCCAGTATTCATATATATTTTAAGCCATATAACTGTTATGAACATGCTTGACATTATTACAACCACTTTTGTGGCATGTGGTTTTATGATAGTGCTCAGCTAGATTTTTATTAGCTCATTAAGTCATTGGTGGAATCATAAATGATGCTTCTCCATTTCAAACTGTTGTGGTTTGGAAATTTTTTTGTAGCTTTTGTACCTTTGGGATATTTATTTGTAGTATTAGGTCAGTTTTAGTTTGTGTGTGGGACCTTGTTCTGGTTTCTTTGCTTGACAAAAAAATTCACAAATGGCCGAGGTAAGCCGCAGTAGTTCAGAACTTCCACTTGTTTTCTACCAACGTTTGAAAAAAGATAGATGTTTTGGTCATTGCCATACTCTATCCTAATCCACAAATGCGAATGTGTGCTACAAGATGGTAATTTTTTGTTCAACGTGTTCTTTCTATAAACAACAATTCCTCTTTATCTGTTCTTGCACCACAATTTTTGATCCAATGAAGTGATCATAACACAATAATTCAACATACATTCAGTATGAGAGGAAAACGAAATTTACATGAATCTATTCTTGATGATAATGCTAGTTGTGCAGTAACACAGTGCAATAATTGTGCTGCTTGTTTTCATGTTCCCATGAAAACAGTTTGTTTTTCTACTTACGGTAATATTTCTGTTGTGTACAATATGTTTTCATGTAGATATTGCTCATTAGTGTGTTTGGATAAGCCAAAGCCTACTAGACATTTACATTATTGTGATTAGATTACATACCAATTTTGTTTTGGATTTCAAAACTACATGTTTTTTGTACCAATTTTGCAGAATTTTAACTCAAAGACCTGTGAAATAATAGTGCTTATTTAATATTTTGAGCAATGCCCACTACTAAACTACCTTTCATATGTTTAGATAGGCGATAAATTATTGATGTTTATGCCACGGGGCTGAGTAACTGCCAGTGATCTACTCCGTGTAGTTGACTAGTATATACCTCTGTTTTCATTCATGTTTATTAACTTCGTATGAGGTGAACATTACGAGAAAGATCGAAGGGCTTTATCATCGCCTGGACTTCGTAAACTATGATCTCTAAATGTCAAATGTTGTGTGTTTGCATTCAGTGTGTGACACTGCTGTTGTGCACCAGCCACCAACATTAACAAACGTAACTCTCATGGAAATCTTACAAAAACTTTGCGCAAAATGTTGCAGCGTAAAGCACTAGATGCTAAGAGGAAGACGCATTGTGTTTGTTGCACTAAATTTTTGGAATGGTAAACATGTAAAAATACTAGGGTATATAATATCTTATTTTGATAAAGTTATAAGTTGTTCCTTCTGTTTCCCAAAACTGAAATCCTGATGCTGCAATGATTTTGTTTGTCAAAAATAGAAACTTTGGCGAAATTTGCTTTGCTCTTTTAAACCAGGTTTATCTCGTAGATGAACTGCATTTTGGATGATATTTTCTCTCCGTTTTGGGTTTCTGTAACTTCGAGAACATGAACTGCATCCAAATTGTCTGTAGAAAACTCAATTTTTCGTTGTTGTTGTATACAAGGTTACGATTCACACTTGTTAAACTTCCTCGTTTTCTTTTGAAATAACTGCGGTATAGGTTGATGTCACACCAACATCAGTGAAATGCTTGAAACGATCGATTTTACCGATGAGTAAGAACAGTCGTAGTCGGAAATCATATAGTGCAACAATTCCACAATACGTATGCGCCTTCGTTTAAATCTCATCTTTGTCCATGTGTTTTTGCTCAAGCAAAAATTGATACCTTTGGTGGTACTTGAAGTGTCGTATCGCTTATCAGTTTCTACTTAAAGAAATATCACAGCGCCATATGTTGTGCTCAAACCCGATCTTTTAATAAAACGTAAATAATGGGTTTTTATCCAGTATGAATGCCAAGTTATTTTTAAACCACTTAGAACAAAATAGATATGCGAAGTTAAGTTCCTTGTGTTTTGCTTTCACCTACAAGGCTTCGTATTGCTTTAGCCCACTGTCTTGTTGTTTGAGGTGTGTTTTTTATGTGGAGGCGCGACAAGATACGTGTCTCACACTTCCTAATTTTTAGGATAGAATTTACTACGTTAGCCGCTGAACACAAGGCTGTAAACCTCGGTCAGGGGTTTCCTGATTTCAGTCCAGCGGAGCATGTGAAAGAAGCCTTAAAGAAGGTAGCTGGCGATCCCAATGTCATGATGTATCAATACACCAGGGGATTTGTAAGTATATATGCATTGTTGTGGAATTACTTCATTTGAACTTCAAACCCCTTACGACTTTAATTGAATAGCCGTAGATACAGGATCATACATGCCTCCAAAATAGCTAACAGATTGAAAATTGGTGACTAACTATATAGTGAAGAAACTCGCAACAGTTCAGTCGGCCGGAATGAATCTATTTCGCATGAAATCTCCAAAGAAACTGTAGCTTCTGGTATTACCATGAAAAAGTTTAACTAGCTGTTTGGACACAGGTTGACATTTTTTGACAATTCGCTGATCGCTGAAAAAATTTTTGGCAAAGCGCTGGTGAACTCCTGCTGTTGTCACCAGCGGTGTTATCCCAAATACGAAAAGTGAAGGAAAACTTTATTAAGTAAAGATGTGACTCAGTGCATTCAACATAGTTAGGTTTTTTTCTGTAGTGAAGGCATTCATAAAAAATGACAAAGAGATGCCCATTTTTGGTGCCACATGAAGAAGCAGGAAAATGACATTTCCATTTCAAAAGAAGTCGGGAAATGACGTTCCCTCTACTCTACTGGTTTTAGTGCACTGAACCCTTTTTGTTGAGTTCTATGTGAAATGATGACTGTCAGCTCAAAATATCGTAGTGAGAAAATGTTCAGCTATTGATGTGCCCTGTGTTACCTTGCAGGGACATCCGAGGCTGGTGAAAAACTTATCTACTTTATTCAGTCCATTGTTTGGAGTTGACATTGACCCCTTGAAGGAAGTCTTGATAACAATCGGAGGTTACGGAGCTTTATTCAGTGCTTTCCAAGCGTTTGTGGACAAGGGAGATGAGGTTGGCAGGAGTTCCAATATTCTGTGGAACCACTCCGCTATTTTTCAAACTAGATAAGAAAGATTTTCTTCCGCTTTTGATTGCATCTTGATTAATTTTCTGGCGTTTATCAGGTCATCATTGTTGAGCCGTTCTTCGACTGCTACGAGCCGATGGTGAAAGTCGCCGGCGGAACCCCGAAATTCATTCCTCTCAGACCGGTGAGGCCATCAAAAGTCGTGCAATCTTTTGTTTTTCATGGAACGAAGTCATCGACTTACCTGAGTAACAAGTATTAACTTGATTTTGTACAGAAGTTACACGCAAGTGCAGTATACTGCTTTAGCTTTTGCACGCAAGCCTAATCTTCTTACGATTGATATTTGCTCACAGCGTAATGTCCTGTGTGGCCAGTGTTTTCGCATTTTTGCTGTTCCGCATTTTTTACTGCGTCCGTGCCCTCAGGCGAAACGGGCGAGTTCTTAAGGTGCAACGTCTTTTAGGGAAAAACGGACAAGTCTATTACCAGCACGAGCGGGGATTGGAAACTGGATCCAGATGAACTAGCGTCCATGTTTAACGAAAAGACCAAAGCAATTGTCATCAACACTCCAAACAACCCATTGGGCAAAGTAAGTTGCGAAAAAGCTTGGAGATAGTTGAAATTCGGCTCGTCTCGTTTCTTTTCAGGGCTGCGAAGCGCCGGAGTTCGGATCAAAATTTGGAAGGTGCCAGGGCTCAGTTTGAAATTTAGGAGCCGGAGCTGGAGTTATTGCTATTTGAGAGGTAGCTGCGGCTCCGAGTCCCTTCCCAGATACTGAAGGTTTTGCTAAATTTACTAAAAGCTAGACTTTACCGAAAACAGTGTTCTTTATGGCAAACTAAGCGCAATTATTACGAGTTACGACGCCGGACTGCAACAATTAAATTTGCGAGTCTCTGATGTTTGCGTGGTTTTAATCATCGCTAAGGCTATGGCCTCGTAGCCGGATAGGCGTAATGTTACTTGTAGAAGTAAGAGAAACGTTTCAAACTACCACAACATCTTTCTAGTCAGAATGACCAAACCGGATCTGTAGTAGTGTAGCGAAGTAAGTTATAATCAGTAGGTATATATCTAATCTTGCGGCAGATAGCCTTAGTCGCGAGCTGTGGGGAGCTTGTCCGCAGAAATTTGAGAAACGCGCATCTAACAATCTTTCGCCTGGTCTGACACCTGAAATCCGCGCATCAACAGGACTGTAGTCTTTATATCTCACAGCAATTGCAAACGGAGCGGTATGTAATCAGCGTAAACCCTTGTGATCGATCGTCAAACGAGGTTTCTGAAAATACAGCAGAAACAACTAAGCGCACTGCTAAACTACCAAGCAAACTTCACTTTCGATTAGCTGAGCGCGTGATAAACAATTAAGAAATATACAAGCACACGGTCACGGTTATTTACAGTAAAGCAAACACGTATATCAAGCGCATGACTGTCATCCAACTAACTGCACGCTTAACTACAAAAGTGAACAGCTCTCATAATGAAACAGGCGTGCGAGAACGACAATTAATGGTGAAGCAAGCGTGCAACTACAATTTACTACTGTATTAGTTCATCGGTTAACAATGGAGGCTCTTGGTGCAACGGTTTCAGTAAAATAAACACGACCTCGAAGACACAACAGCAAACTAGCACTAAGCTTTACTGTGAGCTAACATTTAGCAACGATAATCTGCAAATAAGTTTACGTACCGAGTGATGTGATAACGAACCACAGCTCAGATATTTGGCCCTTTTGTATTCAGAAAACTTACTGTTTCGGTTAGCAGAATTTGGTGTATTCACGTAAAGCCGAAATTGTCATTAAAGTTGGAGGTTTAACCGAGCTACAATTTTATCGCGCGCTAGGCGAGGCAAAGCAGAAAACAACTTTGTCGCAGCTGTCACGATCCACAGTGCCAGGTTGAGGTGGCGCGGGGCCTGTAGCATATTTACAGCGCGGGGCCCTAAGTTTAAAAGACATTTGAACATGTGAACCACTGTGAAATCATAAATTCTGTGGGCATCCATGTGACTAAACTGACCTCCATTAGGCATACTGAATTTCGTATGTACGAAAACTTGGTCCTGAAAAGCAACTGGTGGACGTTGTGGGCTACGTTTCCTTTTACCAAAAACTTATCAAGTATATAGGTATTTTTTACCAAGAAGGAATACATTACTGTACAGCTCATAAGTGCAGTACAGAGACAGAAGCTAATGCTTCCAGAATCATCAACAGATTGGATCATTATTATATTTAGACAGTGTAGACTCAGTATAAGTGTCAAAGTCGATTGTCAAAGGCAACAACCTAGAGCTTAAAAATACATTTTCTAGATTTTGCCATAGCAGACTTGTTTATGCTAGTAGTGTCTATTTCGCATAGAATTTTATGCTCATACTTTTTATAATCAGGCAGTTCAGCTTGTTTTGTCTAATGGTGCTCCTTTGTTCATTTTACGATCTTAAGTTTAGAAAACGACCATTCTCCACTGCAGTTGGTCACCATGAGAGTTAAATAAATGCGCAAATCATTTCACACGTTTGAAAAATAAGACTCCAAGTACACTGTAGTGGCTAGTGAATAGATGCCACTTCCAGGGTTGCCAATGAAATTATTCGAAAAAACCTATATAGACCACATTCAGAGATAAAATCCCAGATTTAAACAGAAAATCCCATGTAGACACAAAATTAGGTGAATCTTTCTACTATATCTTGGCATCTGTGAGAATTATTATATACTGTACCAGCAACATGGATTTGTTTGCATTTCTAACGATGATCTGGCAGCATTTACAGTACCATAATTAAAATCTCCATTCCTAGTGTCCTGCAACTAACCTTTGAAATTTGGATCTTTCAACTACTGTTTCTTAAAATTACTGTGTGTGCCACAGTAATTTTAAGGAACAGTGGTTTCCTCTTTTTTTGGGGCTCATACCTCATTTTCTATGTACCTCTTTTCTAGTCTTGCTCCATTAGTATCACTGCCACTTAAACTAATTGCACCCAGCTAATATTTACAACTTATACGGTGTCAGTTGCTTGTTCATCAGTTATGTTGAAAGCTAAGGTACCATGAAAAAACAAGATGAAGAAAATTGAGACTAGAAGTAAAGTTTTATCAAGCATACCCTATCTTAAATCTCCGCTACGCAGTTGAATCCTAAAAACCCCAGATCTTCGGAAGAAAAACTCAGAAAGGCATCGAAGACCCCAGGTCTTTGACACCACTAGCCAGACCATTTTGAAAGTGCTGAAAAGGTAACGCAATTTATAGAACAGGTAAATGTGATGAAACTATATTTTATTGCCGTTCATAACAATACAATCAAGCAATGTCTCGAAATTGCTGCAATTTGGGCCTCTTGCGTGAGTGGTACAATAATGTTACAAATAACTGTAAAATACTTAATTTTCCCTTCACAGTAGTCTTACGTAAAAGCATTCGATTGAAAACCTTCACTAATTGCTTATGGAAAATTTTGGAAAATAGTGACCTCTTGGACTAAACAATTATATACGTATAATCAGATCAGATGAGGATATTATGGGAGGCGAACGAGGCGGTCGCCTCGGGCCCTCCTCTATCAGAGATGCCGTGAGGGCCCTCATTAAGATTTTCACACTTAGACTTTGCATTCGTTTGTTAAAAGCTTGTTAATCACTCCAGAGCCACATATAATAATCTCTGAAGCAAGTCATATGTACGTCAAAATAAAGTAAAAATTATGTGCAAAGTTGCCAAAAGTGGCCCCTCAACAATTTTAATTTGCAGACAAAGAGCAATTTTAAATCACATGACTTCAAACAATTTACAATGTGAAATGGACTTTCACGCAGAAGCAAATGCCCAGACAAAACGAAACATTTGCTACTATTGGTAATCCGGCACTGACGATACAACGAAACAGACCCACGTCGTCCTGACATCCTGTTTAGCAGACACAAGACGACGACATAGAGAATTATATTGTTACTCAACTCAACGTGAGCTTACGCAAATCGCCAAAGGGCAGGTCAGGAACTTGGTACTTGGTCAGGGCCTACACATGGGAATCGCGAAAACGGTAGCTACGTTAGAAATGGCGATGCTATCCGTCAAATGCTGTCTATTGATGCTAGATTTTAAGGCGGCATTGAAGTAAATGAAACTCTTCAAAACTAGAGATGTCGCGCACAGTAAAACTTGGTCACCCGATGAAACAACTTGAAGCCATTATACAAGTCAGTGGTCGCTGGTCACTGTTACATATAATATCCATAGTTTTTGTAGCCGTGTAGTCATGCTGATGGTGTTAGTAGGGAATATGCTTCAGAGAAGATATCATTGCAGTCCTAAGCGTGAAATGCACGGCACGCCATCGTAACGTAGGATTTTTTATTTGTAACCAATAGGTTTACTAGGTTACTGGCAAAGTTTTCTAAGAACCATTACGTTTGCTAGCATAGCATAAAAGGCAAGTTGTAACTAATTGGTAGCGAACTAGCATTGTTTTGCATGACAGTACATTTTCAAGAGGGTATGAAAATGCAGCGTAAACAATTGTGCACTTTTCTTGAGGTTTTCGTTTGTGGAAACAAATTTTATGTTTTCAGCACGGTAACGGGTCTTATTTTTTCCAAAACTTTGCAGGTTAAAATGTGCTTTACTTTACCATTCATCATTTCATATTATGAGTGCAAAGGGTAAGAAATTAGAGGTTTTCAACCATTTTAAGAAAGTCAAAGGTGCATTTCTCTGTCAAGTTGAAGAAAGTGGCGATGTTTGTGGAGCAAAACCGGCAGATAACACGTTAAATTTGAAACGCTACCTGGAAAGACATCATGTTGACATTTTTAAAAGTGTCGACAAAGCTAAGACCAGTCAAACGACTGCAAGTAATGCTACATGTAAGCAAGAAACGTCAAAATTTTTCACTGTGAAAAAGTTACTGTGTCAATGACTAAACAAAAATTTAACAAGTGTCTGATTCAGTTGATAGTGGACAACGCTATAGCTTTTACAGTTACCCTCTTTACACTGCACTGTTATCGTGTTCGCGTTGGATTTGGAAACCCATAAATCACTCAAGCACGACCGTGAGTGTCGCACCGAGCTGCTTGAGCGCACATGTTTTCAACCACATGCGATTCAGCGAATCCAACTAGCAGAGGTAGGTTGGGAATCCGATAATAAGGGATTCGTGCAGAAAAGAGGTTGGGTGGTTTGTATTAAGTCTTGTGCAACCTTTTCTGTACTCGTTTGATGCTAAAACCACTACCGTGGAACAGATTAGCCTATTAAAGCTAAAATGCAGCAAAAATGACGGATTAATTTCTTTAATAGTTTTGCCTGAAGGCTAGCTACACCTAGTTAGGGAAACAATCAGCGAAATTGAATCAGTTGAGCAAACTGGAAGATTATTCGGTAGGTTAAAAGACATCAGACATTGGGCTGAAGGACTATTACCCCAATACTGATGTAATAGGTTTTCATTATACCGTGGTATAGTTGAGTGATTCAACCTCTGTGCAAAATATGTAGCCTAATACTGGAAGTGGATGACTTCAGTATAGGCTAGCTACACTTTGAGAACTTTGT
>JGI24021J15306_10008444_pt1 | contig 12672 bp, 10 predicted proteins | sample Ectturendosymbi1_FD_15306 | JGI IMG/M metagenome (IMG submission 15306) | reverse complement strand
CAAATGAGAATACAATGGCACAATAGTTGATCAGTGTAAACAAAGAGGGGCGCTGTGTCACATAGGATTGGCGAAAGACCGTGGCGGTCTTATATGCCTTGTGCCATCAATGATGAGGAAGACTCATGACTGGCGTCATCACATTGACAGCCCGATTGAGCTGTTCAAAGAAGATCTGCCGTCAGCACTGTCAGTACCATATGTGGTCAGTGAAGTTCACCAACTGCGACCAGTCGAAGCTGCCAACATTCCGCTACAAGCCCTGATCCAGTGTGATGAAAAGTTTTTTCCTAACATCTTCAGGCTCCTGAAAATTGTAGTTGCACTGCCAATGACAACATGTGAGGCTGAACGACATTTCTCGGCCTTGCGCCGCCTGAAAATATTTCTCCGCACCGAAACACTAGAGGACCATTTGAACGGACTAGCCTTGCTTCGTATACACAGAAAAGTCAACAAACATTTGGACTTCGCGGTGGATGAATTTGCAAGGCGTTACAACTGTCGCTTCGTACTGCGGTGAATTTCCCAAGTGGAGGTGTCCTTAGCCCCGCTGGGCCAGTAGCAATCAAACAGTTATAGGCAGGGCTGCCATAACATCCTTATTTCTAACATTTATCCTTATTTTTATATACTGTTTCCTACAAAATAGTTTGTTCTTATTTTTGCCTTGTGTTTTTGCTTTTGTCTAGGCCAGAGGTTCCAAAACGGGGTATTGCGGTGCCCTAGAGCGTTGTTTTGAAATTGCAAGGGCTTCGGTTGTTTGATATTTAACGTTGTTTGATATTTATTTAATGTTTGATATTTCAAATTTCATTATGTTTTTCAAAACCTTTTGGGGGAGAACTTTGTCAGACCGTCATCGAGGACCTCGGAACTTAATGCGTCTTCACGGCTATGCATTCAGTACTCATCCGAATGAACTCGCCCTGAGCCCCACCTAAAAAATCCTGGATCGGCCTATACAATAGCAATATGAGTTAATATGGCAATTTCTGAAAAGTATAGATGAGTGTTAATTAATACTTCCCTGGCAAGATCTTCATAATTTTTACGTTTTACAGAGAAATAAAGTAAACCTCTATTTCACGGAGTTCATACTTTCATGTAAGCATGGATCTTGTACAGGACTGTTTTACCTACACTGCTCCAACTCTTAGAACTTGAAATGAGATTAACTGGCAAATGTATTTTTGAAGGTTTCAGATCACCAAGCTCCTACTCACCCTTTTTCAATTCTTCGTTCAACAACACATGTTGCGATAAAATTACTTCATATCATCGCATAGTTTTGTTAGATTTCTCTATGTTATCGATATTGCATCATGCTGAGAAACTAATAAAGCACTACGCATCTCTTTTTCAGCATCAAATCACCACCACCGTCTTTCACGGCCTGAAGCGTGTGAAAATATAGTTAGGCGCTTCATTGCAAATGTGCGATTGACCTGCTGCTGGTTTTGCTCAACATACTTCACACTGGAACAAGGCAAATTTCATTCCAGCACTGCAGGTGCCATGATAGTCATTCATAAATTTGTTGATCGTTAGCTATGGCATCCATTAAGACATAGGTTCTCAAAGTGCTCCGTACGGAACCCCAGGGCACTGCGAGAGAAACCTCGGCGCTCCACTAGCTATTCGTTTACTTATTAAAATACTGACTTGTCTAATTTTGCAACTGTCCAAAGAAGCAACAACGGCAGTAATAAAATTTGACAACTGTAGCGTCGAAATGTGGCAACATGGCGGCAATTGAAAGATGGCATTATCTATTAGTTCCCAATAAATATTACCAGGAGCGTAATTTTTAAAAATTTATTGTGGGGCTCCGGAAATTATGGTCAATCTCTTCATGGGTTCCATAACACCAAACGTTTGAGAACCCCTGCATTAAGAGAATGGGGACCATTTTCTTATTAAAATGTCTTGATATTTGCAAAACGCTTTCGCTTTCCAATAAAACTGTATCTGCTTTCCAACTGTTGTTCTGTACGACCTGGAACTTTTACTTGGGCCGATTTAGTTTGTAGTACCTTCTTTATGTATTTTTTACTACAATACGTTTGACTGACATTGTCGACCTTGAGCGAGCAATGGTTTTCCCAGCTTGATCGTCCTGGGTAAAAGTTGTTCTCTGTAGGTGAGTTTCAAGACATTACTAACTGCGAATAAATCCCTAGTAAAGTAACCGGATAACTTAACATACTGAGTTTTTCATTGGCCTGAAAGACAAATCAACCCTTTCTGCGTAAAGTTAATTTTGCCCTAATGTTCCAATGTAAACCAAATCCATCTCTGCGTGTCAGCTTTTTGCGCAAAGTGACATGTCTATTCGACGGATTTATACTTGCGTGTGGGTGGCGGTTTGCCATTGTCACGGGTCACGCTGTGTTTCTGAACCGATACCACGAACAAAAAAGTTTTTTTTTAATTGGTTTTCAAGAGCTCAAGAGTGGCCACACGCAGAGACTGCGAAAATCCTGATAAATCTCATAACTTGTTTGGAAATAGTCCAGTTTTTTCTAAACATCATGGAGTTTACAAAAGAAAATTGCGACGCAAACATTACCGGTGCGCTTCACGCAGAGTTGTGCAAAACGCACGTGTTTGCGGAGAGAAGTGGTAGAAAATTTAAATAAGAACCAAAGCCAAAACCACATAAAAAGTTTCAAAGTTTTTTTAACCTTTTTCGCATATGTTATTTGAAGGGATTGTAAATTTTGTAAAATCTTGCACAAACTTAATTTATGAGGAAATAAACAATGCTTGAAAGAGTGAAGGTAATGAAAGCAAAAAGATGGTTGCAGAAACACAAAAACAGTGGAATGTGTTGTAAACGCAGAAAGCCACTTGCATATTCTTTGTTACTTGTTTGTTCTGTGCCATTTGTTTTGGAGGCTTTCCCTCAGTTGTAATATTATAAAAATACGGAACTAATTAAATTATTTTTCTCCCTTACGGTAGAACGTTATTGACGATGCGATTCCAAGTCTTTGGACCTGGATGACAGAATTTTTGCTACTTTTTTAGACAAGTTGAGATCCCTGATAAGCACACTCAGCTCTTTCTTCTTGAATAGCTCTGGAAGTACTGAACTACTTTGGAACACACTTCCACTGCTGTTACTTGCAGAGCTTTCTACCTCTTCATGAAACTCATTATAGTCCATGGAAATGTCACGCGAATCGAAAAATTCAGTCGCAGATATTTCCTCACAGTGAGGCACAGGTCGCCGGGCAGGTTGTAAATCTGTGTAATTCCAAGTATTTTTTCTTGTGACGATTAAACACTTTTAGGTCCACCAAACCGACGTACCGGTCATTGAAATGGATTTTTGGTTCCCTCTAAACCAACTTTTCTAAAACCTTTGTTGGTGACGGACCCATAGTACATCCTGATAAAGATTTCAGACCCCTCAAGGAAAAATTGTGCAATAAATAATTGAAATGAGGTCTTAATCATCGTAGTAGTAATCGAAATGTCTGCAAAGGCTATTAGCCCTTTTGAAATATCAGAGCAAAGCTTATGTGCCACATTCATGGACCTGCACCCCTTAAATCACATTTACGGTGCCCAGGTTAAGAAACCGTGATCTAAACCAGTGGTCCCCAACCTATTGGTAACCGCGGACCGGTCAACGCTTGACAATTTTATCGCGGCCCGGGAGTACTCTATGTTGGTTGTTATTTTTCAACAGCTGAAACGTAGTTACCTGTTTGAACCATCAGATAGGGTTGCTGCATGTCCAACACTCTCACTTTATGCTTGAACACTCTCACCCTGTGCGCGCAACTGCGCTTCTATTGGAAGAATCGACCAACCCCATCAGAGTTGTAAACGGGCCTTAATTTGAAGCCAAAACCCGGAGCAACATTTATTTTTGAAGCCCGATTTAGGCCCGAAAGCGAAATGTACCCAGTGGGTCAAGATATGCGCAACTGCAGGGTCACAAAAAACATAGCTGCAGTCACACGTTTTTATCACACCCGAAAAAGAAAACATTGGCTCAAAACCAAAACGTTGGCTCAAACAAGCACAGACTTAGCTTGTTAGTCAACGATAATACTATGGAACGTAATGCTTCTTAACAATAGGAGAAACTATCACAAAACTATTCAACATGGCGCTATAGGCATGAAAGAAGCTATGTAGGACAGCGCTAAGCATGAAAAGCTGGTTTGTAGGTCATCGTTTCTTAAAACAAGCCATCGCGTAAGTGATTGATCTTTTTGACGCAATGCCATGGCGTGCTAATTTCCTTACCGTTGTCGTTTATCAAAAAGAGTATGAGACTAGTCCCAGCAGAGAACAAAAGAACGTAGCTGTGTTCGTAAATAGAATTAGCTAAAGGAAATCACAATCGCTTTACTCACAGAAATCACCGGGATGAGTACAACAAATGTACGTCAAGAAAGAAAGTTTTCTACGCAGGCTCGAAATCGGCCCGAAACATTTTGACAAACTTAAGCCGAACCCGGCCCGAACCAGAAAAGGCCCGACTTACAACTCTGAATCACATGTCCAGAAAGTGAAAGATTGTGGTGTAACCACCAGTATACATTTAGTAATTTCGCGACCGGTCCGCTAAAAATACGTACCTGCCACAATTGTGGCTTACGCGGGTCTTAAAAGGGGTGTGCCTTTATTGATATTTCTCAAGCTTTCTACACATTCTTTGCAGTCAAAATTAAGTGCCAATGGGACATTGTGGTCACCAAGCTTCACTACGCGAGATATACCTTCCCACACAAAATTACTCATAGATTTCCTTTGATGTTTGAAGGTATGCTCCTCACAGATGTAAAAAACTTGACAGGATCATTACAACAGCTTCTTCGTGATGAACTTATAACTAACAAATACAACCAAACCAATATGTAAAATTCGGTATCCAAAATATATGCAAATCTGTGATTAAGATCATACAAATACTGAAGGAAAATGTGAAAGGTTGTAAATTCAGTCACAGAGGAATACATCCTATCAATGACAAACCCCGAACGTATTGTAACCTTCATTAACAAACTGAATTCTTATTTGAATTAAAGAACTCTCCATTTTTTCCAAACATTAGTTATGTGATCATGAGCTCAAACTAACATCGTGGTATTCTTTTTTCTGGCTAGAGAACTATTAAACTTTGATAACAACATCTAGCATACAAAAATATTACTACAAAATGAGATATTGACATGTGATAGGTGAAGGGAGTAAAGTAGCCTACTCTGTACATGTTTATGAGCAACACAAAGAAAGTGCAACTTATCAGAATGATAACCCTACTGCATAGGCGTTGCCTGGGAGCCAAGGGGCCATAGTCCACCAAATTTCTTGCATATCTTGTTGTTTTGTGCTTTGTGAGGCGGTGTCCCAAACAAAATACTGTTGCTCGCGTGAAGTCAAAGTATTTTCTCCTCCCAAAATATTGGGCTGGCTACGCCACTGCCTTACTGTTACACTCCTATCGCCTGGTTTACTGTGTGTTGGTGTACAGTTTACAGAAAGCTAAGGAAATCACTCGTGGTGCTGAAGGTATATATTACAACAGCATACCTAAACTGCAGTTAAATAACCTGTGCTGTGAAAAACAGAGTCTGAAGTATTATTGTAAATCTCAAAGCATGTTTTCAATGCCGTACTTTATTACTGAAGTCATTGGATGCTACAAAAACAGTTGGACATGTTGAAGTATCTGGTCCTGAATAAGGATTGCATAGTGCATACTACCTCAGAGACATTTTCAATACGCATGTTACTGATTCTTGTTTTCACAATTGGCAGATAACAAAGTTAACGACTTTTCTCTTGTCATAAAACAACATATCAATATCTTAAAAACTGGAGCCAATTCAAAGAAACAGATGTCGTTTGGGACTCAGCAGTCCGAAGCTACCCAGAAACTGTTAAAATGTTTTCGGCGCTCGAAAAAAATTTTTTTGCTGGCCAGTGCGCAGCATATCAGTGGTTGTTTTTGGTCCTGAACTGTTGCGACTATCAATTAAATGATGTTTTTATAAAAATGGCAACCAGAGTTTTTAACAGTCATTAACAAGCTGCCAACTTCTTACTTGAATATTAAAAAAGACTTCAAATGTGTAACGAAAATATTTGTGAAATATCTACCAGTTAGTACCATCAGCATACCACAAATCTAAAGCCCCATGATCACACAGTGGGCACAAATGTTAGTCAACGAAGCAAAAGCAACATGTTTTTCATCAAACCGTCTTCCAAAACTAATCGCCGTCATGGTTGAAAGGTTTCAGAGTGTTTTTAATCTTTAATCGAAAATGAAGCAACTCTAAGGCAAAAACGAAATCCAAAACCAAAAGTATTTGCCACGTGGAACCGCTAAAATGCATTTATTCAAACATGTTGAAAACTCAAGTCAGTTATTTGAGTTTAATACAAAATTATAGTAGCTGTGCATTTTTAAAACTAAGGTAAATTCTCTTTATATATCTTCCTTTGCAAATGTGTGTTATTAACAAGTGGACAATATGTTGCGTATCCAAATAAGACACGGGGTAAACGGTTTGCAATTATACGCAGTAGATATAAAAAACTCGCAAGAATATTACAAAGACGTTGTTGGTATATTGAGGATAACATAAAACATCAAATATGTTTCATCAAATGTTATGCAAGTTTATGTTTATAGATGTCACACCTAGTGTAGTTTCGGCAATTTCGCTTTTTTATAATGTGGTACTGAAAGGCCCTCACTTGATTAATCGGTAAATGTAATTGATAAAAGTGACTTTAAAATCTCACAGTGGCGAATACACACATTTCTAGAATAAAAAAACATGAAATCAAGTTGCAATGAAGACTTTATTACCAAACCTTTAGTGAAGAGTTTGGATATTCGTTTTTAATTTCAGGTGAGAGCAATCTTAGCTGTAAAACCACAACTATTTTTTTAAGATCAATTTTTAGAAAGTATTCCCAAAACGTATAATTCGGGAATTACTGTTAGTGTTCTAAAACCTTCTTTATTAAATTTGCGTTAGAACGCCAACTTTGTGATTAGGTTGACGTCAATTAACACCAGGTTTATCAAGATAAGTACATGTTTGCAAATCTATGGCCAAAACTAATGATCTGTCTCGTGAAAATACACAATAAACAATTCAACCAGCCAACTGTGCTGTACTGTTATACACACTGCTGTCATTTTCTTGTTCCTTCGCTTCTTCCATCATTTTTGCATATTTGCTGTCGAAAAATCCAAGCTGAAAGAAACATAAATTATTTAAAATATTTCGCACTTAAATAGGAAATTAAAACGCCAGATAATGTATTTCGAACAACAAATGACTCCACAACAGATCAGCAAAATGCAAGATGCGGTATGAAACAAACACTGATATCTGCTACACTAAATCTCATATTTTATGCCTTTACCGAACTATTATTTTCAGCCATAGCTCACCAAATGATAGTGTTAGAGAGGTAATTGAACCATCAAAAGATGCAAAAGGTCTTGTATTTTCGCTTAAAAAAACTAATTATGCACTTTTTTATTTGGAATTTGTTGGGATAGTTTGACATCACGAGGTGTTCGTAGTGATGTTTTGGCGGCCAGTGAAAATAAACTTGACAAAATCCGCTTCTTATGAGCCCTTACGTGACTCCCTAGCGCAGCATTAGCTCACTGAGATATTGCCAAATTTCGACCGATTTAAGGACCACTCTAGTGGCTTTTGGGCATTTGGAGGGTCACTGTAGTGGCCACCAATCATACATTCAGTTCCCGTTTCAACCGTTGTACGTTACGAAACGTTTACAATTGTGTTACTTTTGCAAAAAAGATCTGAATTTTTTTATAAAATTGAAATACTGATTTCTGGACACACGCATATAAAAAATCAAGCGGCTACATATTATTTGGGGAACAAACACTGACTTCTTGAATGAATGAAATGACACCACGGGTCTCTACACCTCAGCAATTAAACCAAACCGAATAAAATACTAGTATCATTGAAAAAAGAACATTTCGCGCTTAAAAAATTATTGGAATGCAGTTATCGCCCAAAAGACAGTTTCGTCACAAACGTGTAATAATTTGCCCAGATCGCTCAAAGTTGATCAGTCTTTCAAACCATGATGCTCATTTGCATCGCATTTGGACCTTGCCATGTTCAAATTGTTCGCAAAGCTACAGAAAATCTGAAAACACAATTTTCTAAGGTTTCAACGTCAAATGCAAGGCGATACAAATCTGCAACAAAATAACTTGCCGAAGTTCTGCAGCAGGAATATCTGGCAAGAAATCAACCGTCAAAAATAAACACTAGTCGTGGAACATAATAAAACCAGCTCTAGTCTCATGGCAAGCGTTTGGGGAATCTGCCTGCTTGTGTCTGCTTTCACACATTTGCGATGATTAGAACTTGCATGCATCTATTTGTTAATGGTTGTAAGCCACAAAAATGGCCAAAGTAAATCAATCGCAATTTGTTCCACAGGGAAACTAGTTTCGCATTTTTAGCTGCGTGCTCAGTCGTGCAAAACGCCGCAAGACAAACCTCATTGGCGAACTGCTGACACTTGAAAACAAGCATGAAAAGAAACACACGAACTGTGGCTAAGTACAGTGAACAATAAATTTTCCATTTTAAAAGGCTGACCTTCTTAGAGCTTCGTAAACTTAACTACTGCTAAGACAACCTGCGTCTAGCAATGGCTTAGATAAAGCACTTTTGTCGCTGGGATAACACCACGTGTCTGATGATGGATGCACACTGCACAGCGACAAGCCATGTGGCATTGATGCACAGGTGTTGGATTGTAGGAATGGACTCCAGCCAGAGTCTTGATGAAATGCGAAAGTAAGAGTGGAGCCGGAGTTGATTGTTTTACTAAGAAACCGGAGGCAGAGTGGGGCTTGAGTCATTTTTTGAACATTTTTTGAATAGCTTATAACATTCAATTTGAATATCAGCAGGAGTCGGAGTGAAAACTTACAAATGTTTCGGAGTCGGAGTAAATTCAGCGAAAGCAGGAGTGGAGACGGAGTCAAAAATTTTAGACTCCGTACAACACTGCCACGCGGTTTAACAGAGTGTAGCGGTCCACGAAAGATCGCGAATGAGAGAAAGACCGAGCGTTTCAACGTATTCCGCAATGAAGCGCGTCCAAGTGACAAATTTCGTTGAAATTAAACAATTAAATTGATTGGCACTAAAATAATTAATTTTTTTCTTGCTTAGGCACAAACAAACAATAGATTGGGAGCGTACAATGAAGCAAATGTGCAGTTTTTCCTTACGCTAAACACAGCTTTCTTGTTGGGACAGTTTGTCAGTTCTCCCTTTTCTTGTCACATACTTCTTTCATTTAATGTCAACGTTTTGTGGAAAGCAGTAGTAGCAGTGATTAACTCTTGGGATCGAAGATTACGAAGTCACTCTAGCCTTATGACAAGCTTTTGGGGAATCTGCTTGCTTGTTTCTGCTTTCATACTTTTGCGATGGTTAGAACTTGCACGTATCTATTTTTCAATAGTGATAGAAATTACGTTTGATCGTCATGATGATTTAGTCACAACGTAGTTTTCTCGATGATGCTCTAAATAGCTTAGTGAAACAGTACTTATGGATGCGACTTACAAAACAAATACGATTCGTTTATCTAGTCAGCCTCTATTCAATAGCATCAAGGTATTTGTTTCATATTCGTTACTGTTTATAAAAAGCTTATGAGTATTTCTTTTCATAATGGTAATCCACTTGATAATCATAACAATGTTTTACCCTTCGAGGGTTTTTTTGGTCATACCTTCCACATAACTAGAGCTGCAATTCCCAGAAGAGCAACACCAGCGATGATTGCTCCAATATACGCAGCAAAGTTCGTTTGAGAGGATTTTGGCGGCACATATGGAACGAACGCATTTACACTTGTGGTGATCTGTTAAACAGAACGTTTCTTCAACCTTTATTGAAACAGGTTTTGATTAATATTTGTTTAAAGTTTAAAATCGTTGCTAAAATGCTAAAGAATCTTTATAACAATGAACGTTAATAAACACATTTCTAAAGCGATTGGAAAAACAAGAACATTAATTTGAATTACAAAAAAAAAAGAAACGAATTCACATATTTTAAAAGCGTGGTATATTGTATAGATGTTAGGTTTGCTGTAGCTTAAACCAACTTAGCAGTAATCTGATGTTTGGTGGAGAAATAGATAGATGCACTTTGAGTACAATGGTGAAGATTTAAGTTGAAAGAAAACGATTATCAAATTAAAGTAAAAAGTTCTAATAGACCTAGGATGGTAATAACGTTGCTTGCCATCCACTTGAAATCGTTGACCACTTGATTCAAATAAATTTAAATCAGTTATGGGATTCCATACCTATTTTCCTTTAATCAATTTTACAACATTTATTTTGTGATATTTCGATTCACAAGCGTTATCGATAACATTGGAAAAGTAAACAAATTACATTTGTCCAAGTTTTTTTCGTTTGCAACTGCATCAATCCACTTACTTTGCTGGAGGTAGCAGTGGTTTGGGGCGAAATGGGAGCTTTGCTGGTGTCAACTACAAGCTCACTGAACAGAACTGTTTTGAGTTGAGACTGAAAAAACGTTTTTGTAAAAGATATTTTTTTGATAAAAGATTTAGTACTTTNGAAACATTAACACCAACCAATGTGTTTGTAACCATAAATTCAAAAGTGTGTCAAACAAGTTATGGTCTTTCAAACCAAAACCTTGCAAACAAGATTGTTAATTTTTTGCAGTCATCATGATTTTGTCTAAGCTTTAGCTGCAATACTTTGGAGTTGTTCACTTATTCAAAAATCATGTTGGAATTTGTGAACTCCCTGGTTCTTATCCTTCTTCATTTCTTGAAAAATTTTTCACAAATAAACATTTTGGATAATTTGAAGCACATGAAGAAATCTAAAATTGCAGTACACTAAGCGGATTTTATCATTTTTTCAAGAGTAGATTTTTCCAGTAGGAAGGTTACTAAGATAAACGTACTGGAAATACTTTTTAAAATTCTTCATCTCTCCTACCAGCATAATTCCATTTCTGAATGTTTTAATTTTTTACGAACTTGATTGTAAAACAACCTATGCATTAACTACATATGCTGACGCCTGCTCATGTATCATCGTCGCACACGAGCGAAATTAGGCTCACAGTTTATGCAAACCCATTACACAGAATGCACAAAGTTCATTTTTAACCCGCGCGTGGCCAACTCAAAATTTGAGGGAAATCTCATCCCTGTGCAGTTATACTACATCTGGAAAACGGCAGCAACTAGTTGTAAAATCTGTAACAGCGTTAAATGTGAAACATCCTGCGGAGTGAGTAACCATGATTTATACAACCAGCAGGAAATGCAAACGTAAGTGGTATCAAATTTCCAACTGTATCATAACTGTACAAATATCCATCAAACAACAGTTTATGGTGCATGTTTGTGTTATCCAGATCCACGTTCCAACAAGATCTTTCAAAACAAAATGACCAAGTGCTCCACAGCGTTCTTTGGAGCTGTTAAAACCGGTTGAGTTGTACCAAACTTTAACAGGTGCTTTAACTGCTTTGCATATTCAATAAAAATGACAAAATATGCTAGTAAGCGTGCAAAGAGGTACTCTTCAGTTTTATGTAATAATGGTCAAAGTTCAGTAAACTTCAAAGTCTTGTCGAGGTCACTCTATTATTGCTTGTTCGCGCCACATATATATATTGCTTTTCTTCGCGGACATTCCGTTCGTGGGGAATCACACATTTTAACACAACACCAAAGCAGAGGTTGCAACAGCATATGCAATCAGTCAGTTTAAAGTTTTTTTCAACGAATGGCTTGACATGTCTTTAAAATTTCTATCATGCAGAACATGGGACATATCAGGCGGCATTCTATTTTTTAAGTTTTTTTTTAATTTTTCAATCATATGTGGACCAACAAAGTGCACACCCTGTTTTTCTTGCGTTTAACCGCTGAGACGCAGTCGATTTGCTTCACGTATTCGTTGCTGCAACAAGCACCGCAGGGAACACTCCACTTTTAAGCTGTCCCCCCAGGCACAGCTGAAAACTAACAACCCCCTTCATACCCTTGTCCACAGTGTACAATTTCACGGCACACAGCGCCTGCATGGACGACGCCTCGTCCGCCGCAATGCTGCGGCGCTGGTGAACTCCGGTCATGGAGAGCGGCATGGGAAAGGGAAAGTGCCACACCACCGGCCCGATTTTTAGTCACCCCTGCTGTTTGCCTCCCGACTGGCTCAGAGCTTCCCCGAAGTCTGTGGGTGGCACTGAATAGACGAAGAACTGGCGTCGGCCGCTTTGGTACATGACAGTACCGCTTGGGCATACTAGACACATCCAAATGCATTTGTGGCGCTAAGGAGCATTCTGCCAATCATATAATCTTCGATTGTAACAGCCTCCGCCCTCCGAACTGCCTGGAAGACCTAAGGTTCCCTAACATTAACAGCACTAAATGGCTTGTGGCAGTGGTGAAAGTAGAATAATTTTCTTACCGGAACGATCCAGTGTATGTCAATACCCTCCCAAACTTTCAGCCATAAGTGTAAAAAAGCAATCAAGAGCACGTCTACTTTTGGCCCACCCTGTATTGTACATTTTTAAAATACAAAAAACGTACGGTACATTCTGAAAA
>JGI24021J15306_10008443_pt1 | contig 12673 bp, 11 predicted proteins | sample Ectturendosymbi1_FD_15306 | JGI IMG/M metagenome (IMG submission 15306) | reverse complement strand
TTTGACTCGAAACTACTAGACTTGCTGAATCCGTAGAGGGTTTGAACACCTCTCTAGCTGCAGCAGGTGCCGAGTTATAACCAAAAATGCATGAGCCACTACAGTGGCTCTGGTGGTCGTGAAAGGGTTAATTCTTGCAGTGACAGTTTATTAGCCGGTATGACACTCACACAGCAAAAGAGCCAGGTCCATTGTTCTGATGTCATGCGGTGATGAGCTTGCAGTTCACTCATGACCGCTCCTTTGCCTGCAGAAGCAGGTTGAGAAACTTGCCAGCGGATTATTCTACAGATGGTATTTAATTTATTGCGTAACAATAACATGGCAACGAATCTTCAAAGGTTCACTTCAAGTTACGTTATTACGCGACAGGGTTGCCGATTTGGCTTTTATGCAGCCATATTTTGAAATTTTGGCTTTTTGTAACGCACTCGGCTTTCCAGACAAAATCTGGCTTTTTCAGTCGGAAAGGCTTGACTCTGATAAAGCATTGTCTGAGCTGCATATTCATTACAAATCTCTTATGACGAGAGTCCATGAACATGCAGGGTGTAAAATATTGCAAAGATTTTACTACTGCCCTAAAAATACTCGATACATTTAATAAGAAACAAATGTACGACAGTGTAATCACGAGGAAAGAAAATGCTTCTGAAGATTGGAATTGTATGACATCGATCTCTGATGAGTTTTAATATCCATGGGTGGCGGAACTTTTTTCAAAGTGGGGGGCCACAAGTGCACGTCAAAAAAACTATATAAAATTTTTGCGGTTGGAATTGGCAAATGTGACGTCACAAGCATTGAAATGTTGCGTCATTATCTATACACCATATGAAGGTCTAAATTACACCGTTTTAGACAAAATTACACCACAATGAAAACGTAGCGGTGAAATTCAAATAGGCTTTTACAGGGACGACCCAGGTCAACAGCGTCACTCGTGCTCATCATACGATTTATTCTGACTGAATGCAACCGTTCGACGTTTGCGTCACTGAAACTTCCAGTTACTTTCATTCTGGCTGGCATTATCGGTGCTCTGTGACCAGGGCCGGCGCAAGATCCATTTTCAGCGCCCCCTCATAGTTTATGACGTCATGCGATCGACCGTGGCAGGACCTTTTTGCAAAATTGCGCACCGACTCCACTTGGTAGACGTAAACAGATACATTCGCTTTGCACATCCAAAAATTACCGGTTGGACCTAGGCAAGGTCCATTACAGCACCACTCCCCCGAAAGAGACCCTTCTAAGGACGGTGTTTTTTTCATCAAACTAATTTATTAGATGCATGCCATGTTTAATTGAACACCAAATTCATCAAAATATTATCTAAACAATTGTCAGCCGTTACGGCATTCACATCAACAACAATTCTCGTATAGGCTCAAAAACCTTTTTACAATCTGATGTCGTAACAATCGACGACATTGTGCATGCACAACAAACCTCTGACTTTCGCGAAGTTTCATAAAATTTGTGCAAGAAAATTGCTGCTGTCACCAGAAGTCTTAAAATTTATATTTGATTATAAAGTATTTTCTGCAAAATTATATGCTCACGAAATGTTTGCGTCGCGAGATTTTAGAACTATTTTTTAGGGTCGCGCCAAGAAATATTTGCGGACCCCTAAGCTAGGCTACTAATACTAACAATGCTGCCGTTTCGGCAGTGTTTCTTAAATGTGATCACACTGGATGGCTGAAACATGATTTAGTGAAGGCTTCGACATAAACTTACTCCATTGCATATATGAAATTTATACCAAATTGCGACATTACTTACCTAGTATATGTGAAACTGAAATTAATGGGAAAAACATTAACCCTTCTTGCAGCAAACCTGAAATAGTTCCGTGTTCATTATCTTTTCTTGGTGTACGTTCATCACTTTCTGAACCACGTGGATAGATATTTTTCCTTTTTGGTGTCCCGTTTGGCCCAGCGCCCTAGGCAGCCGCCTAGTTCGCCTAATGTTAGTCTGCATCATTTGTTACGTGACAATAGTTGATAAGTTCTCATACTCTCACACAGTTTCTCATACATATACAAATCCATTGCTTTAAAAAACATTCAGTCCGATATGAACTATGTTTTAAAAACTACTTAATTGCAGAAGGCAGCTCGGGCTCTATTGGGATGAGCCCGAGTAAAGCGCGAGCGAACGAAGCGAGAGCTCGCCTACTACGAACGATATTGTTTTATTCAGGTCACCTGCAATCAGGCATGTAACCAGCTTGGGACACCAGAGGGGGGTGAAGATTTTTCTGAGAGGGTCCAAAATTTTTTAAACTATGTCCAACACATTTTTTCAGGGGTGTTTCTCCCCTGGTTACGGACCTGCCTACAACATGAATGCGAAAGGCCAATCATGCAACGAAAATGTATGAACAATGACAAAGCCCAAAGAAAAGAGCCCGAGTTAACAACTTAGTGAATTGGGACCGTGGGGTGTGGCACAAATACACAAAGCAAACGAGCTCACGTTCTCCAGTATAAATCGTAACCTAAGACTTATCCCCCAAATCACAACTTTTCCACATTTTGAACACAGAAGTAATATGACTAAATACTTAGTCTACAACTGCATTATACCGGAATGCAAAGACAAGACAAAGCATATGTAGTAAGTTGTCTGTAAGGATTCCAATTGTGTTGCCAATGCAAAAATATAATATAGCTATTTAGTGTTGCCAATGCAAAAACAAAAGCACAGTTGAAATTCATCTGTGAAGTATTTCAGTTTGCGTTTAAGATTCAGCAAGATTTCACTATTTGAAATGGTGTTAAAACGCTTGAAATTACACCCAAATGGTGTGGCACGAATTTTTCCTACACACAAGCATCTGTGTCGGAAGTAGGATATGAATTTGGAAATTTCAGCTAAAAAGGCTGTTTTCTTAGTTTCGAGTGGATAAAACCAAATTTTACCACTTTTGACCCCCCGTAGAAAAACGTTTGGAAAAATCCACTTGTGCCCCCCCCTGGAAAAATCCTTCCGACGCCCATGCACAAAAGCATGTAAAATTACACCATTTTTTGTAAAAAAAACGTGTTGTATTACACCATCTGGCAACACTGTTCAACAACCCCAATATGGTAAGCAAGCAGGGTGACAGACTGCCTGCGGTGTATTCTGCCAAACAATTACGAAATCCTTCCAAATTCACTGCCAAATTGCAAGNAATATATTACAAATAATATTGCCAAAATTCTGCAACATTTTTTCATTAAACGATTTACTTTTGACATTGGACCCAATACTAATTGGGGTGCTTAAAGCAAAATCTGAAATTTAAAAGTGGGGGGTGCAGGTCCCCCCAGAAACAAAAGTGGGGGGGCCTAGGCCCATGCGGCCCCCCGGTTCCGCCACGAATGTTAATATCTATTTTGTGTTTGATTATGCATGCTATTGTACGTGTATGTTTTAAGACTACTATCCGGAGTTTTTGGGGACAAGGTCTCGTTTTTATGGTGAAGACAAGTTGGCAACTCTAGCAGGCGGTTTGCCACATGTGACTTGAACACAGATATCTTGGCAGGTAATGCAGCGAGACAGTGACTACTGATAGCGGTAAGTCACCTATATTTGTGCCGTGTGAAAAGACGCACAAGTGAATCTGTAGCAACGCTTCCACAAGTCTGAAACATCCATCGCTAGTGTGAGTGTGACCAATGCGCCTGAGTGTCAAACTACACTTATGCAGGCTTCTTTTCACCTAGTATAAAACTACGGGGATTGTTAGAATACGTCTATGCAGGCTTGTTGAGATACATCTTAATCGTTAAGATTTAGTCCTGACTTCTGAGTGAATACTGCGTGCAAAGCTGCATTTGCTGTGGCGAGTTTTCATAATTCATCTGCTCAATTTTGTGAAGTCTACGTGGTGTCCTAGTTCAAGTAAGTTTTCCGTAGTCGTGTCAACATCCATGTCTGCTCGTCCAGTTTGTGTTTTGTGTATGATGAGCGTTCACCGTGAATAAATTAGCAAAAACAAGCAAGGTTTTGTTGGTCGCTTGGACGAGATCCCAGAAATTTCCAGCCCTTGTTTCCAACTGACGCTGACAAGCCTTGCTAGCAGAACCCGCAACTAGGAGGGAACCGGGCATTTGCCCTCCCGAAAATTTCAAAAACATGTTCAGTTTTCGGTGCAGTATCAAGCATCACCCCCTGGAAAATATCAGCTGGAAGCGGACCTGCTTCCTAGGTAAACTAAAGTCATAATTTGTGGTTTCGTTGAAGACCATGGCAATGCTTCATTCTGGATTGATCATAAGATCATGGCAATGCTTGCTTGAAACGAAGTACTCTGCGTTGAAAACCCGCAGATAGCCTACTGTGTGATTTGATCGTGACCTACCTGGCTATTGCTGCCAACGAAACGCATTTTTGTGATTGTTACAGTAAAATGGGGCATTTTCTTTGGCGTAGAAGGGGAAAACATTTTGTGAAATCAATTTACATTGCATCGTTAGCAACTTGAAAATGATAAGCAAAATGACGACTTCGCCCCCCCTGGAAAACTTTCTGCGCACGCCAATGATCTACAGCGCATTGAATTAAAGCATTCAGAACAAGAAACGTATTGTGGCTCCAGCCTTATTTAAGAGCTGTGGGAGACTAGCAGTCACAGGGTTATCAGCACGTTCTTGACAGCATTTCACCCAGTGTTTTTTTTTAAGGTTTTTAAAAGGGTGTTGTGGTGGAGCATTAGGGTGTCAACACCATTTTCCCTTCGATGTCTTATACGTTTAACTGATTTTCACAGAAACGCAAGTTTCCGTCCAAGTATGCTTAATTATTTTAATACAACATTCACTTTTGGCAAACAATCTAAAGACAATTTCATAAATAGAAAGTTTCAATGTAGGCCTACACACTCCTTCAATCACTCATTTTTGTGCCCACGTTTCTTTTGGGGAGAATCGCGGAGGCAGCAGCCCTAGGAGGACCCGAAATACCTCACGATCAACAGCAATCGCAGATAGTTCTGCTGGCTCCATACCAAGGGGACCAAGCAAGGTCGGAGACGCAGTCACACCACCTGTTTCTTGGACGATCTCTGGGCCGCTTTGCCTTGGGTGTAGACTGTAGCCCAAAGGACATATGTCACCATTCTTTCCTGGGGCATTCTGGACACATGGCCGAACTAACATAGCTGGTTCTCTCGATTGGGAGAAGTGGCTTGACGTCCCGGGCCTTACGGATTTCAGGCCTGTGCTTTTTGTCACGAAGTGTCACACCGAGGAGCAGTGGCATGCAGAGGTCTGGTGATGCCCGGGGCGACTGCTTGCTTGGATGCCCCCTACCAAATCCTAGTATTGAGCAGTGGCGTATGGTGATCATTGTTACCGGATATACGTTGTTTGTGGCGTCAGAATATGACGCCATATTCACGTTTCCAGACCAACGTTTTGGCGAAGTTTGTTGACACAACATGCATATTCAGGGACGCCGGAGCAGCGGCAGCGAAGCAGTCCCGTCGCCATGTTTTTTTGGGGGGTTAGCCCCCCAAACAAAGCGCCAAGACCCATCAAATTGAATTATTAAGCACTGTGAGTCGGTGAAGTTTTATCAAATTTCAGAATGTCAAGCCACCCTGAACAGACGTAAAGCCCCACTATTGAAAACTTTCTGGCGACGATTATGTAGGGAAGGCGGAGCACGAAAACAGTTGAGGGCAATAGAAACTTCTAAAAAAGATCGTTACCAATTATGTTTGTTTCTGTTCACCAACAATGTTGACCTCAAAAATAATAACAGGAGAGATAGAAAATCATTCTGAATTTTCTGGGTGCCAGAAGAGCTGCAATAAATTTGTTTCGTGTCGATCTTCATAAACCATGAAATCACCTATGATATTGTTATGAAAAGTAGTGGTATTGGAGGTAGGGGTGCAGGGGTTGCAAACGCACCCCCAAAAGTTTTGATTTGCTGACAATCTGGGCAAAAGCCCTGAAAATCCGGGTAAAAATAGGGCCCAACATTGTTTGACTTCAAAAATGGCGCCCAAGGTTTAAAACACATGAGGACCTTTTTTGGAGGTTAAAACAAAAAGAGGTCGTCATGATCTTTGTGGGAGAAAATTGGTAGGCAAAAGTTGCCCAAAAAATCTATTGGGAACATTTGGGGAAATTCGGGCAAAATCATTTGCACCTCCAAAATTTGCCTGCACCTACACCTATGATGAAAAGCCACCTCCGCCCCCGTTGCCCTTCTTTTGAAAGGGCAGAGGGAGAAATGTCCTCATCATGTCTCCATTCTCCGGTGTCCTTCTGCATATTATTCTTCACGCACTCTCTATACTTGTTGTTGTTAGCTACAATGTGTCACTACAATGAAAATAAATCATCAGCTGTCTCCTAAGACAGAGCAGTTCATGACTACAAAAATATCTTTACTATTTCTTTAAAGAATGTACTATGAGGTAAAAAATAAAATAAGCGGCACACTTGTGCAGTTAATTGTATATTTTGCAATGAAACAAATGAACAGCAACGAAATTTGAAGGACGTGAAAAAAAAAGAATAATTCGAACAATTTGAGTAAATTCTACTGCTTATCTTCTTCAGTTCTGTAAAATCGGTATGTTTTAATCAAATTTTCTGCTTTCTCTGCATTAATGCTGTTTCTGATGTTGGACCTTACCAATCCACATGTTGAAAAATGCACTATACAGTTCCTGAACTAGCAGGCATGTACATAAACTTGACGTGAATGCATTGATCAACAACACTTTGCGAAAACAAAGATGGGGTACATTTTTTACCCTCAAATTTGAATGCCATAATAGGTATAACAAGTTATTGTTGTGTAATTCTAAAAATGGTGATATTGCATGATGCAATAAAAACAATTCAGAATGGGTTTTTGAGTTTTTTTTTGAAAAAAAGAACAAAAACCTGTTTTTTTCAAAATAACAAGAAATTCGGATTAAAAAAACAGGCGGGTTGTTGTTTTTTTTTAAAAACGGGTTTTCCTCAACGCTGATTGTCTTTCAATCTTTTTTGTGATTTTCCCTTGATCACACGATCTGGAACATGTGTCATGTAACTATCAGATTGATGACGCTGAGAATTACTGGCATTTGAATACGTAAAAAGTTAGTGTTGAGAACAAAACAAGTTTCCAGAAATAAAATCCATGCAGCATGTATTAGTAGACGTACAATAGAAAAACTAATCTAGTTACAACATTTAACGTTTGCTAATTTCACTCTTTGGATGCCCCCCTGCCCTGGATGCCCGGGGCTGGTGTCCCGCTCGCCCTCCCTCTGCACGCCACTGCCGAGGAGTCTTTGCAAATAGCCCATCTGTGGCGTTTGTTCTTTTGACAGTATTTTTTCAGTCGTCACCTAAGATTTATGACTACAGGTGAGCATCGGAACAAAGACCGATTTAAAAACTGAAAACTTTGCGATCTTTCATATCTCCTGTTTTGTGACCACAGAGCAATAAAACTCACACAGAACTGCGTTTGCTTTACCAATCCGTGTATCAATATCTTTGTTCCGACTTCCATCACTCGTGAATACCATTCCAAGGTACATGGACGTCTCCACATGCTGCAGTGTATTTCCGCTCACTTGCCGAGTACAATGCCTTGGGCGTCTTGAGAGACTCAATACCTCAATCTTTTTAGTGGTGATTTCCATTCCTGCTTGGTCGTATGCAGCAGAAAACCGACCAACTGCGTGGTGAAGACCCTGATGAGAAGATCCACGCATGCACTACCTAAATCGTCTGCAAAAAGTAAACGGTTCATCCTGTAGCTCACAACAAAGATACCCTCGTCGACTCGTCTGTGACTGCCTATTCTAGCTATGTCCAACCTGCGGCTCGCATGTGGCCTAGTGGAAGGTTTAGTGCAGCCCAGTTTAGGTTTCCGCTGTAGTAAAAGTATCCTACCTACTGACAAACTGTCCTTATTTTCATAATCTTGACTTTGACATTTTTGACGAAGGTGGTCCTCAGTGCTACTTTATCACGTCTGTTACCATTGCAGTTAGGATTTGGACCCTTTCAGTGTATTAGCTTAAGCTCAATTTAATTTGCTAAGACCAAATTAAGCCGTTGAATGTTCGGCCCTCATTAATATGTTATTCAATGTGCGGCCCTGGTTAATATCGTGACATAATTTTTGGCTCAGTAAGCCATTTGGGTTGGACATAGCTGGTCTATCCAGTTTATATAGACCAGGGCTCTCCAATTTTTTTGAGAGATGACCGCATACGCTGTTGCACAACAGTTCGAAGGTCGGACATCTTGCGTAATGTGATTTTTTCGAGATACTTTACAATCTACCAAATCAGCAGATTTTTCGCAAATATATCATTTTTTCATTATTGTCAAAATGTGTTTTGTGGCCGGGGAAAATGGCTTCGCAGGTAGGATTTGACCCGCGAGCCGTAGTTGGAGAACCCTGACATAGACTATGAAGAGGAGCGGTGACAGCACACGCTATTGTCGGAGTCCAACACCAACGCTGAACAGTTGCGATTTGACTCCGTCGATACGGACACAATCTTCTGAGCAAGAATACAGTTATTTGATGGCCAGCAAGAGGCACCCATCAACACCGCACTCCCGCAACACTCCCCAGAGCTTTCACGAGGAACCCGGTCGTATATTTTCCCGAGGTCGACAAAAAATGTGTATACGTCTTTGGCATGCTCCCAGGCTTTCTCGAAAATATTCTGGAGAGTGGAAATTTGTTCTGTAGTGCTACGGCCTCGACAAAAATCGCACTGGGTATCATCCAGCTTTGGTTCATTATTTTCACGGCATCTTGGCATATACTCTTCTTGGGAGGCTAAACAAAGAGATGCCCTGGTAGTTGGTTCATTCATTCCTGTCTCCCTTTTTGTGGATGGGCATGATCAATTTGCCAATCTTTCCGTGTCCTTCCAGAACGCCACGCCACTTGACACACACGAGTCAGCCAAACCATGCGGCGTTCTAAGTTCCCTTATTTCACTATCAAACTTTACGCAATTAGCTTTAAGCTCGGATTCAACAGCGGCATCAGAGAGCTTATTGATGCACAGTTCTACGGAAGCTTTCATCTGTGCATAGTTAAAACATCCAGCCTGATAATCTCTGCTCAGTTCTGTCAGGTGTGGTGGAAATATTAACAAAAGGAAAGCACCATGTCGAAATGTTTCGTTTTCATAAGTCGCAGTGAAACAGCGCACATTGCCATTATTTTTATTTTCTGACATCTGCTTCAGTGCGCCCCAAATAGCCAAAATCTCACTTCTCGCTCTCACCGTTACCTCACTCGACAGTCGACAACCACCTTGTTTTGCATGCGCGCTGCAACTGCCGACCTTTTGTTTTCATTGTATATATTCTGTTGCATTGCCAGTCAACGGTGAAACAGTAAAACACTTCCATAAATGCATTACAGTGCTTTCGCAGTTTCGTACACCATACTGTACAAATCTGCGCCAATATAGTAACAGGCCGAAACGAAGTGGTGGGCATAACAATTCATAGATACCATACTTCCAATTTTCGCTTCCAACTTCTGCGCCAGCTAAATGTGTCGGCCTATAACATTGCAGGCGTCTGTTGCAAGAGCCACGCGCAGGAAAACAAATTTTCTTCAAATCGTTTTACTTCAATACAAGGCAAAACCATATCTTGGCTTTCAGAATTTAGGGTGTCATTGCAAAATTATAGGGTGTCATTTTGACACCCAAAAACGGCTTAAAAAAACATTGATTTCACCTATTCTGACACCTCTCAAATTCCGTGCATGGGCAGTTCTTTCACCTTGTGTTCCCTACACAACTTATTTACGAAAAAGGGAAGGTAATTAGAGCAAACACTAGTTGTCACGATTTAAGCATACTTCAACAGCGATCGATTGTCCAGTACGGTTTCTGAAAGACAACAGAAACAAATTAAAAATTCTACCAGCGCTTAAGCAGAGCCAAGGCCGGCTCTAGCAGATGCGGGGCCCAATGCAAGACCTAAACGCGGGGCCCCTCTCAGCAGTGATTTTATGACGTCATCGCGTTCAGTCAACCGTGTTACGATCGCGGTAGAGCGCAAAAATGCAGCACAGCACTAACACGAGAATTGAGCACGTTTGCTAACGTTCGAGAGGAAAATTGCTAGTTCTCAAGAGAGCGTTCTTTGTTAACAGTGAAATTTATATGGCGTTTCTACAGCATTCTCAAGCGCAAGGTGTATCTGGCAAAATGAATAATCTTGCCAAACGCCATGGCGCGGGGCCCAATGCAGCTGCATCGGTTGCATCGGCTTAAGGCCGGTCCTTAGCACAGCAAAGAAACTTTACTATCGGTATTCCAACTAAAAATTAGCTAGGCCCACGATTGCAATTATTGACAGCAAACCAAACACTCAACTTAAAACGCAAGTGCAAACTGATTTAACGTAAACGCTTATTAGCGTGTGCACTGTGCACTTGGCCTTCAATTGCAAAATAAATGAGTGCTGGTTACGCAACCAAGAAACGTGGTTTCTCCAGCTCTGCTGTTCGGTATTTAAGTTTTATCTGAAACTCGCTGTTTTGAATGATGGAATTTGGGCTACCACACTTAAGAGTCGAAAAAGTCACGAAACGCTTTGCAGATAGAGCGATGAAATTATAGCACTCCCGCACAAAAAAATTAGGTCATACATGACACTGTGATGGATGATGCAAATTCATTTGCTGTCAAATGCAGTTATGATTCAGACCGCATCAATGAGCTCAGGATAGTAACAAACCTTTTGACTCTTTTTGGCGACAGGGTTAAACATAGGAACGTGTTAAGGCGCCATTACGATCAGTCATACGAGTACGACGCCAGTTTGGTTGTCGCTCCGCATCCAACTGAACGTTCATCGCTTGCAGTTAAAGGCGGATGCACACTAAACTGCGACTGCCATTACGACGTGCCATCGCGGGGCTCCGCAGTCGCAATCAGGTTGCAACATCGCTTCATCGTAGAATCCAGCGACGAGTAATGCACACATTATTCCTGATCCTTGTTGTTGCAAAGCAGAAAAGCTGTAACTAAGGACGCTCGCACTTACTTCAAATGGTACTTTTTGGTGGTTGTATTCGTCTAATTCATTTATCTGTGCCTGCAAATATCATCCAGTGATGTGTCTGCGCTACTTTAGGAGTTGCGCGTCTGTCACAACATTCGCTGGATTTGTAGGCCTACAGTAAATAGGAGAAACCAGCATCTTTGTCTGAAATAAGAACTTCGCATTTACGTAGTCATACTATAAATTGAGATTAATGGCGTTCTTAGTAAAAAATATTGCCTGCTATTTTTTCTATCGTTTAGTTTTACACTCGTTCTTTTTCTCGGGAATGTCGCAGGGACAGCAACCGTAGCACTCAAAATACATCACAGGTTTCAGCAACTACTACGTTTCTCTGGATTAACATCACCCTCATTTGTTGTCCACCTCTGGGCTGCTTTCGTGTGGGTGTAGGTCAGGGGCGCAATATCTTTTTGTCACTGCCGACCGCATTACGTTTGTTTTTCTGAATTATAGCCGCCAGTGAGTGGAAACTTAGCCTATGTATTTTTTCATTGCTTTTGGTCTTCTTCCACACGCCTAGACTAGCCTACTTTCACATGTGTTTGACCGTCTTTCTACAAAGCATCAAAGCTTTTATCAGCAGCAGACAAAAAATGATTTATTTATGCTAAACGTCCGCCATAATTTTGCAGTATTGTATTTTGAATGAAACGTGCACGGCCCGCATTTTTATCGAAGGCCGCAGGTTGTGCACCTGTGGTGCAGTCCAGTAGCCAGCTTGAGATAACAGGGGGGGGCAAAAAGTTTTCTAAGAAGGGTCCAAAGTTTTCAAACTATGTTCAATAGTTTTAAATTATGTCCAACACATTTTTCAATGGGGGGCCCAAATATTTCTAGGTGGCTTCACCCTCTGCGCCTCCCCTAGTTACGGGCCTGGGCCTACTGTAGGCTACAACAAATGGCCAACATCATCAACACGTTATAACCAACCCACCTCCTGTCATGGATTTGATCATAAATTATGCATGTTTCAACCACTGCCGGGCTAACTATGTTGTTTGTTAAAATCATACAGTGCCATAGTGATAATAATGTAGAATCAGTTGTGTTACAATGTTGTTACAACTCACAAACGCGAATTTCCTCAACGCTTTCAAAAGAAACCAGCCAGTGATACCGGGCTTTTATTAGTGTCCTAACACATCAGCAAAGAGAAAATACACCACGCCAACAGAAAATTTTGTCCCCGGCGTAGAGTCCATCACCACCTGTACGCTGCAATGACGCGACAAAGTAGAATTCAATCCTACTCTGTCGCAAGCATCGCAAAACCAGGAAAATTCACTTGCGACGTTGCACAATCCCACGATCGCAAGAGTGTGCACTGACCGCGCATGAAACTGGCGCCGAAGGCACAAAAACGCCGCAATCGCATCGCAATCGCGTATGTGTGCAGCCTTAAGTGAAACGCTAATATCGCGGACAACCCCATAAGACTTGTTGTACATATAACAGCTGTTGTATGTACAACAAGTCTTATGGGGTTGTCCGCGATATTAGCGTAAATATAAGACAAAAGTTTTTTTGCGTACTTTATGTGCATTTTCAATTTCTTGTGTAGGCTGGTCTCGAGGTTCAACTTGTTTGTTTGATATGGTGTT
>JGI24021J15306_10008441_pt1 | contig 12677 bp, 8 predicted proteins | sample Ectturendosymbi1_FD_15306 | JGI IMG/M metagenome (IMG submission 15306) | reverse complement strand
TGTTTTCCTGTTAGTTATTGCCATCCTTCTCTTGTGCTTGCCTCAGTGGTTGAAGTCGATGCAGTCAACTGCAACATACGTCATAGGTGGCGTATGAGGACGTTTTCGATTTTCTAGATCCACAGGCGTATCTTAGAGCCACTGCCATTTCTGAAACTTGAACAGAGTAAAAAAAACAGATTTTCAACAAAGACCTCAGAACCCTAGATAAAACAGAAAAAAACAAATCTAGTGAAAACATACCACAGCTGTTGCAACAGTGGTCATTACACTGGCATATCACGCAGCCATGAAAATAGCCTGTGTATAAATCACTCATTCATTGTACCTGCGTAGTGTACTTTTCTGTCAATGCGTGGAACACTCTGGAAAACTTGCAAAACTATAGGAACTATAGCAGGTTAGACACAATTAGTAAGTACAGGCACAGCTCAGCCTCACAATCCAATCTTCATCAGCAAATTACAAAATCCAAATCCAGTCCGGATCCGGTTCTTGTTAAGAAAACCTTAAACCGGTTCCTGCTGGACACAGCGAGAGACCGGGTCCAAAAAATCCAAAATCAAGTCTATGCACACCTCTGGTTTGCAGTCTACACCAAGCCTTGCAGTCTTCACGCCTATTCTACATGAGCTTGCATTGACTGGTTGTTGGATGATACCAGGCCAGGTAGCTGTTTTGTTTCCTAAACATGATCTACAAAATCGTTGTTTTGTGAGATTGACTTGTTAGACTGAATTTTTAGTCAGTCATATCAATATAAATGACAAAATTTAAGCGAGTGTATTGTTTTAAATGTTATTTTGGTGTGCAGACTAACATTGCTATGAGTTTAGGTTTGGAAAACGAGCAACAGGATTTATAAATGAAACTATTAATGTGAATTCATGGATAGTGTTGAAATCTAAGCTTTGTTACCAAAGAAACGGATAATGAAAAGCTTGATGTGGCAACAGAACCATTGCCAGAAAGTCTATGGGGGGGCTTTACATTTGTGGAGTGGGCGGTGGGGCTTTATCCAAGGTGGCTTTGCATTTGTGCAGTGGAGCTAGACATTCTAAAACTTGAATAAACACTTTATAGTGCTTCATATTCAAATTTGGGGGCTTGGAGCTTTGTTTCGGAGGGTTTAAGCCCACCAATGACTTCCCCGTGGCCACAGGACTGTGTGGCAAAACTCCAGCTTGCTTTTCAACGTAAATGACTTTGAAAAACGCTTAGGTTACGCGATCTCAAGCTTGCAAGATATGTCAACTTTCTGTTTATAAGCATGACAGAGCCCAAAATTGCACAACGCCTTGAGGTAGTGGCTAATCTGCTTTATGAGGCAAACCTTTTTGTTGGGACTATTTTGCCTTCATTTGAACACAATTGGTTGAAGTGGTCATGTGACAATTACCATCTGCAGAGACAATTGGTTGGGGTTTAAGGGTTTGTGATTAGGGTTGAGGGTCAGGGCTTGTGGTCAAAGTTTAGGGTCTAGATTTAAGTTTAGTAGCTCAATGTTCAGAGTTAGGATTTACCCAGCAGTTCACTTGATGCAAACAAGAAACTGCGTTAACTGCTTGCCAGCCCTGAAACCATGACAACCATCACCCGTGCATGGGACTGAGCTCTTACAGAAGTCGTGGTCAATTAAGCAGGACATGCATTCCAAACTTGTCATGTGACTACTTCAACCAACTGTGTTCAGCTAAAGGCAAAATAGATCCAATTGTTATTCTGCCTCTAAAGGCAAAATAGGCTCAATGCAAAATAGACCCAGCCAAAAAGTATATGGTGTGTATCAGTTTACACTTTCAGATAGTTTTCGGACACGAAATCGGACATGATTTCTACCAAAACAGTATTCGGATCGGATGCAGATATCATTTTTCAACAACAGGATAGGATTGGATAGTAAAAATCCACTATCCGATCATCTCTGAAAAACACATCCTATTGAAACCAAAAGAATACTAAATATCAAAACTTCAGCGAAAAGGGGCCCAGTTTTTACATTCGGCTTGACAGAATGGGGGGCTCACCCCCTTTCCTTATCAGTTATGTCACTGACTCCGACCTTTTAAAAATTTCCGACTTCTTAACGTGAAGTGAATTGACTGTCAATATTTTTGTTGTGAACTAGCAATCAATAGGCTTACAAATCACGGTGCACAACAATAATTATGTTTCAACAAAAACTTCAAAAGAAATTGTACCATTTTCACTGGAATTCCCCACTTAGGAGTGTGATGCAAAATATGATCCAAATGGACTTCCGGAGTCAGACAAAAAATCCAATTATAAAACTGTCTCCTATGATTGTTAGGATTTCTACTTCAACTCCAACCAAAAATCTCCAACTTCTTGTGACTCCAACTCTGCAACCAAAACCCAAACTGGCAACCCTTTGCGCAACGGCACTAGCCTAGTTACTTAAGGCTTGTCCACGTTGATGGTGGTGTGAACATCTCTAATTTATGTTCATATGTATCTGTCACAAAACTGAATCCGAAATACAGTTTTTCAGTCGTTAAGGTGAAAACTGGATACGGTCGTTTAGACGTTACCTTATTGTTTGTAGCGCATGCTTATAATGTTGTGTAGTATTAAATAAATCAAAGCCAATCTGGTGCAATTAAGCAAAAACTATCGGTGGACTTGTGCTTTTAAGCGTGTCAGCCATTGTTTTGAGCGCCCCGCTTGCATTCCGGAGTGATTAATAAGACCATGCTTATGGTCTGAGTCTTATCAAGTACATGTGTACAATGCCTTTGCGTTTACTTCTGTTTATCGTTGTGATAACGTTGCCCAATATATGTTATAATTAGCCTATGTTGATTAGTATGAGTTGCTGCCTTTTTCGTATGATGTAAGAAGACAAACACAAATGAGCATTGAATATCTAAACCAAGGTCAATATCTAAAGCAAGGTTCAAGAAAAGAAACAATGGTCAATGGAGCATTGACAAAGATGTAAAACTGATCATAAAATTTAGCAAATACACTGCACAGTCACATTCTAGCTTTTATTTGTATTGTTCAATTCAATTGCTTTTTCGGGCTTGTAAACGCACTAAACATTAGGCTTAGTACTTGAATCAGAACCAACTAAAATTTTAGACATTGTTTGTGTTAGGGCAATTACCACATAAAACAACGTAACAAACCATTATCTATGCAAAATTGTCTAAATCGGAATACCAGCATAATAATTACCATGCTCTTTATTAAGAATGGCATTTTTATTTACTACAGTAGCTTATAGTATGCACTGACCACTTACGTTCAAATTCTTGGTAGCAGTAGTACTGTACTCCAGTCCCTAGAAGCCGAAGACACGTTGCTTTAACGCCAGTCAGTGATTTGCCTGACGATCTCGCAGCGCTCAACCCTATGGCATTGCTCTCTGGTTGTATCGCCCCACCACGGCCATCTGATGTATTCATTAAGTGGAATAGGGTGAAGAGCAATGGTTCGCACGAATCATGGCCGCTTCTCACGTGATGTAGGTTAATTGTGTCTTCTAAAAGCGAACGATTAACGTTTAGAACTTCGCGACCGCTGCATTCGCGTTGAGCATTATCGTGTGGTGAAGTGGACCTCGAGTTTCTCGCATAGCTTCAAGTAACTTGCTTTACGTTGACGCTGAAAATAAACATACATTTTCTTTATGTTAGCAACGTGCCCCAACATAATGATCGAGGAATTGTTTTGTTTCCCATTACTCAATCTTTTCAGTTTCCGTTATTATTTACGTCATGTCCGTTTATTGTTTCGCCATGGTCACCGCTTGCCATGTGTCTACAAGTCGCGCACCAGTTTCTAGCGAGGTAGTACCTTGCTGTTCAATACGCAAGGCATTAGTGGAAAGGAGCGTGTGCATTGCTTATCGCTTGTCGTACTTTTACAGTTGTTGACAAGAACTTGACTTGAAGTGAATGTATTGGTTGTCACTATTGTAATGAAAAATCTCGTCGTGTTTGCTGCGATATGTTTAGGGTCCGCTGTGTGCCAGCCAAACGTTTGTTCCTTATCTTATTTGCAACATCGTTTCATTTTTATTTTACTTACGAAGTTGAACTATCCGTTGCCCTGTATTTTCGTTCCTGTGCGCCAAACCCGTCCGACTTCCCGTGTTAATTGGTTGGCATTCCAACTGAGTAATTTGGTAGTTGTCTTTTTTCGCGAGCGTGGCGCTGTGAGTGAGCGAGTCGAGATGAAATGGTTGCGTGTGATACGAGCCATGACTATCGGAAATCTGACTGCCCGATCAACTTACCTGTTTGCCTGACTAATTCTCTGACTGCTTGACTAACTATCTGACTGTCCGAGTAACTTTAGCTCGTGAAATACTTGCTGAGCTATTGCGTTGCGTGGCTTGCATGAACTGCATTGTGACTGTTTAAATCAATAGCGAACTTTGTGAGTTGAAGCGTGTTACAGCGTTTTCGAGTCGCCAGGATCAGTGAGACAGTTAAACCAGTCGATGTTTGAACGCAACACACTGATTACCTTCCAATGTTGATTCCAGACGTGTGTTGAGCTCTTGATTTGTTGTTTCAGCTGCCACCATTTTTCCCTCCAATGTCGATATGCTTTGATTCATATCTGAAACAAAAGACAGTAAAAAAGATTTTAATAAGTATTGCATGTAAAAGATTTTTCTTTCATACAATAAAATTAAAAAAAACTGTTTGGTTACATCTCAGTAGAAAATAAACATCAAAAATTGACTTCGATTAACCGAAATCTGTTCTTGTCTTTCATTAGCATCGAAATATACTTGTTTGTAAAAGCAGTGGTGCCCGGCCCTCCTGTTGCTGCTTTCATCCAATACTGTATTTGATTATGTGGCCCCTGTTTTGTGTCCCCCTCCTGCTAAATCCTGGCGACGGGTCTGGGCTAGAAAGATGATGAAGAAATTTTCAAAGAGATGTTGAAGCTTTGGTCTGAAGATTCGAAATGATTTAGCAAAGTGCTTAAAAAATTCAATTGGACCTCGCATGACTTGCAAAACGAAATTGTTGAAAATCAGAATAGCTTCCCACAGCTCGCAACAAAGTTTTGCTGCCGCAACAGTTGTCACTTCAGATTCCTCTCAATAATGTACTATTCGGGCTTCCCCACAGTGGCGTAACTAGAGGTATGAGCAAAGGGGGGCAAACTTTGCAGAGTTTCTTAACTTGTGGTGTGTGCCAAGAATTTTTTACTGTGCATGGCCAGGTATTATTGAAATTTAGTATGTCTTGCAAGTTGAACACTTTGACGTAGACATTGATAGATCATGAGCTGCGAATGGCATGATACGCTCTTGTTTGTCATCATGCGTTAGAGATTATTTCGATGCAGAAATTTCGCGTACGCCCAACTTTGCTGAAAGTTTCATCGACAACATATGGATTGCCAAATAGCTATTCCTTGGTGATTTTTTTATACGTTCGAGTCAGCTAAACAGCCACATACAAGGAAAAAGGTAAAATACCTTTAGATGTGTCCGAGACATCGGTTCGTTTAAACGTAAAACACAATTGTGGATTCATCGAATTGAAAATGGAAGAATATCTGCGTTTCTGGTAATAAACACACTTGCATAAGAGGTACAATTTGATTTGCGCTGCACTCGTCAAATCTTTCTTGAGTATCCTACTGCATCTCTCCGAGACGGATAGATATAACCCTTCGCACGATTACATCAAAACATTCAACTAGATGCGAAGTCCTTTTGAGGTGTCAGAGCTACAGGTTCATTGTTAAATGGGATTGCATTGCTGAACAGCTGATTGAGCTGCAAAGTCGACAGCTGTGGAGCTTGACTCAATTTTGAGTTCGCCATAGAGCAGAAATAATGCAAATAGACGACACAATGTGACAATTAAAGCACAAAAGCAGAAATAATGTTCTCCTATAAACCTCTCCGTTTGGAACAAACTTTGTCGAAGAAGGTTTTGACTCATTTCTCCAATCAACATAGCTCTGTTACACTTAAATCCTTTCAGTGTATCCAGGATCGGGTTTGGCTGATGCGATGCTCCTAGGCTAATCCACTTGCGAGGGGCCATGTCCCACTGTTACTAGGGAAAAATAGAAAAGTTATAAGATTCTGCTCCATCTTCTTGAGGTGTCAAAGCTACAGGTTCATTGTGAAGTGGGATTGCATTGCAGAACAGCTGATGGAGCTGCAAAGTCGACAGCTGTGGAGTTTGACTCAGTCTTGAGTGGATGTCTGAATCAAATCTCTCTTGATTTATTTCGGCAGGAAACAAAAAGCTCTTTTTCTTTTTCCAACTACATACCATTGTGAAGCTGTTTTTTAATGACACAACTATGTTTAAAACCAAGCACCGATACCAATTTCAACCAGAAGACGACATCAGGTGGGCGTTGACGACCACAAGCTCTTATTTCAACAAACGTGTGAAACAAACTCAGAGACAAGATTCTCATTGAAATTTGTGAATGTGGGTGATGAACAGAATTTGCTAAAATTTCTGTTTTTATCATTTTCATGGCCAAAATTTTGCAGCAGGGAGGAGGCCCCTCGCAAGTGGATTAGCCTAGGAGCATCGCATCAGCTAAACCCGACCCTGGGTACACTGAAAGCTTAAACGAATGAGACGATATTGACGCTCTGAAAGTGCGTTCAATAAATAATTTGTGAATCTTTACTGGAGTGCCCCACGATCACTGCGCTTGTTGCTATTTTCGATGCAACGGCGTTCAATGACACGGAATCGTGCAATGCGTGCTTGGTTGGGGGGGACACTATTACAGTTTCGATGGGCGAACCAAACAAAAACGTCACGCTTAAATTTTTGACTAAACGCAAGACCTGCGTAGCTTTCGCAGTTTTTTTTCTTATCTGTGCTCAACTGTAGCATCCAAAATATAAAATTTTCGACTCCTGTTTTTTCAACAGATCATTGAAAAATCCAATTTGATATGAACAGTACAACAATGTTGTAAAATCTATAATATTTTGTATCACAAAAATGTGTTGTAACAATTTCATGAGTTCCAACCCACATTTTATATTTACGTGTTGATGCATTCATCTGAATCCCTTATTTAGTAACTGATCTTCAGCAATTGTTTTTGTAGTTCAAACGTTTGGTGGACAAAAAATAATCTTAAAATTTTTATAAATTGTTTTTTGACTTTTCAATTACATTTGATATAATAGCTTTACTCGCAACGTATTTAATTATTTAATTTATTATTTGTTATACCAACAAAAATTAGGCAAAGATTCAGGATAATGCATAAGAAAGTTGCATCAAGTCTCTAGTATTGCTTACTCTGGGTAACAACTGATTTTGCGTTCAAATCTTCCTCCAAACTCACAACCTATAAAATAAAAAGAAATTTCGTTCTATATTTTGTTTGTCAAATATGCAGAAGAAATGTCACAATCCTGCTACAGAAAAAAAGAAAAAAAAACTGGTACAAAACATAAAGCGTACTTTAAATAAAAGATAAACTACAGTGAAGAACTTCGATTATTTTCAGATGTTTATCTTAAACAAACCTTTGTCATGAGAAAAATTGTTCCAGAAACAGCCAGAATCAACAGAAAAATGCAGAATGTAATTCCGCACAGTTTCAGTACAAAAACCTTTCCTGCAAAAAATGGTTGATCTAATTAGATTTACCAATCACATGAACTCACCAGACCTCTTGCAGAATCATGAATATAACCAATATAAATCTTGCAAGTTTCTAAGAAAAACCATAACATCCACGATAAAAAAATTACGTCTATGTTGCTAGTAATGGGAAGTTCCTTTGAAATATATTTCACGAGATTTAATGATAATTAGCCGGCAACATTTCAAATGTATTACCATTTTCGTATAAATATGCACTTCACTAGTCTGTTTACTTTCTCATATGGGAAACATTTGGTCTACAGGAAACATATATGTTCCACAAGAAGTATTTCTTGCAGAAATATTTGCGAGAACTCTTTCAACCAGAGGTGATCGCGGAGCCGGAGTGCCGGAATGAATTCCTGTCGGCGTCAACGATTTTTGCCGGATCCGGAGAAGGACCCGGAGTCAAAATTTTGAATAAAAACCGGACCTCGAGTAGGAGTCGAATTTTCAATTTTTCATGGCTGGATAGTAGATTTCACTAAAATGAAATTTCCGCTGACAAGCTAATTGTGAGATCGAATGCTGGCCCTTTTTTCTTGACTAATTTGGGACAGTGAAAATTCAGTACAGGCTGAACAGGATGAAGAAGGACGATAGACTTTCGGGCTCTGCTCTGACTTGTGCATAGCCAATGCTTAACCGCTGTATCACAGGAAAAGCTTTTTATTTTATGGATACGTCAGTTACTGGAAGTGTTGCCTCTTCGCTGTGTCGTCTTTTAAGCAGCATTAACAACCGTGAAATGTTCAAGAAAATCGTGCATGGACCTTTACAATGCAACAACAGCAGTGCAGTTTCCGCTAAGCCAACAGAAACGCAGTTTATCTCAGGTTATTCCCAAAGATACAATGATTATCTTGTAAGTTCACAATATAATAAGTGAGACAATGTCATTGTGCGAATAAGGTGGTATGAAGTTTTTTCTATGTAGCCTATGTGGTTTTACTTGTGGAGGCTGATATCTCCAAAGACAGCAGTAGTTATTCTTGTTTCATTGTGCTTGTTCCTTTAGCACAGTGTTAAATGTAAAAGTTACACAAGACTTCGTTGAGGTTATAGCTGAAAACATTGAACGAAATTTGGTTCAGGTGACACAACATATGAGTCTGTTTCTTGGTTTCAAGTTTGGTAGTCTCTATTGTTCCTCATGAGGCAAAAGCCACGTCGGGGCTATTTTGATTTTAGTTGAGCACGACTGGATGAAGTGGTCACGTGATAAGTACAATGTACAAAAATACAAGGAGTTGGGGTTTCAAGTTAGGGTTTAATCTACAGTTCATGCAAAACAGACACGAATGCACTCACTGCTTCCCAACACTAAAACGATGACAATATGCATCCAAATTGGCTAAAGGCAAAATAGCTTCACTAGTGCTTTTGTCTCATGAGGCAAAATAAACACCGTTTTTAACTTCTAAGAGTGTAAACAAAAGTCGGAGTGTAAATTTCCAATGAGCTCCGAAGCAGAGGCAGGAGTTATTTTCTTTGGAACAGAAGCAGAAGTCAAAAATTGACTTCAATCACCTCTGGTTTCAACACCATTTTATTTCATGAACTTGATTAGTTTGTAAGCGAGCGATATTATTTTCTAACAAAGAAGTTTATTAGCTCATAAGCGAGCGATATTATTTTCTAACGATGAACTTTATTAGCTGATAAACGAGGAATATTATTTTCTAACGACGGATAAAAAAAGTTAACCGCAATGGCACTTTTGATTTTACTTGAATCACTTTGAAAATCTGTTTTTTGTTTCAATTATTTTCACAATTACATTTTCATCCTTTTGTTTCAGGTTTTCATTTTCGATTGCTTTTATCAGGAAGACATTTTGTGGTAATACATTACATTTCAAGCATTAACAACACAGAGGGGAGTTGCAAATCTTAAAATTTGCTGAAAACTGCTACAGTAGTTTTGCCAATTGCGAACTGAGATGCAAAAGCCTAAGTCTGCAACCCATGACACTTGACTCCACCAAATGAAAAATGCCATAAGCATGTTCAATATAAGTTATAAGTAAAAATGCTACGAGGAACAGTTGAACAAACCGTGATCGGATTTTGTTGCTCGATTCTGAATTTTCGGAAAGCGTTGGCTTTGTTTTGTTTGTTGATTGGTATCTTGTTGTATACTTTCGCATATCGCAGTTTCCTGATATTCAACCGCTGTCATAAAACGTCATATTTTTGTGTGAAACATCTAAATAACTTTCTTAACTAATATCTGAATTGCTTTCGGTAAGAAATTGAATAATAATTTGTTTCATGTCAGTCATTTTCATTGATCATCCGATTTCGCCCACAGAGAAGCCTAACTGTTAAGGCATTAACAAATGTTTTAAAAATCTCTGTGTTGCTCGAACGTTGAAGTTCGAAGCTTTTTGTAGGTTTGATTTTGTGCTGATACATAATATTGTATTGCTTCAGAGCAGAAGTAGTAAATTACTCACCTAAAACTGACTGTGAAATTTTCACCGTTGCCCTGCAAATGTGCAGAGGTTTTCTACAACTTCAAAAGTTGTCTTGTTGTTTTAGTTGTTGAACTGTGTTTTTCTCTGATTGCATTAGGCCTAAATCAGGTACAAACACAAACATTGTTTGACTTTATACTTTTCCTGGTTTAAGAGACGTTTTGGCAAATGTTGATACCAGTTGAAGAATTTGTCTAATGGAGTTTAGTAGCTCATGTTTTGGGCAAGGTTTGGAAATTTAACTCCTCAAACTGAATTTTTGTCTTAGGTTGAACCTATCCTTATTGTTTCATAGCATAAAATTTCGTTCAAACGAAAGTTGTGCCTAATTCCAGGTTTCACTTAAATTGGTTTTCTAAACCGAAGAGACAACAGCAAAAACTTAGCACTCATTTAACGGCGTCGGATAAGATAAAGGTAAATGTAAATACCGAGCAAAATTCAAGAGAAATGCGCTTTTTGAGGGTGTGTGAAAACTCTCCGAAGTTTGTATCAGTGATAGAGTGATTCAACTCAGTGACTCGACTCGTGTCACAATTTTTGGTAACTTGAGCCGACTCGAGTCACGTTGAGAAAAATGGTGGCTCGAATCAACTTGAGTAACGTTTTTCGCAGAATGACGCGACCCCACACACAATCAATGACTCGCGACTCGAGTCAGAGTAGTTTTTATAATTCGGGGAAAAAATTGAAAAAGCGGGCTTTGGGTAGCATGGAAAATAAACCGGTTTTCATCGGGTTTGAAATGAATGCGATTTTGAGGGATAAAACTAAATATCATTGTGAAATTACTACTGTTGGTTCCTGCCCAATTTATTAGCGAAGTATTTATTACTTAAGCACAGTTTTGATGTTTATAATACTGACGCATGACAATCAAAGCATATTTTCATCATTCAGTCTGTTTCTGAGTTTTGTGACAAATAATCACGTGACTGAAAAAGTTCTCTCTGGCTCCACAGATTTGGTATTAATTGTAATTAAGGCATGGAATAGTTTTTTCAAGGTTATTTGACCTCTTCCCTGTAGCCACAAAAAGAGTCATTTCCTTTTTCACAATTTGTGATCGAATATTTTCCGGTGCTGGAACAGTTGTGTGTTGTTCACTCTCAAGGATTACATGGATTCTGTGCTTTGATTGCACATGGTTGATTGCACGTTTGGTTTTTGAATCACCTGCGTTTGTCTCAAGGAGCACAAAATTCACTGTGGTGTTGGTTGAGTCATGTTTTATAGCAAATGACTCTAAGCTTCTGATTTTGTTTGATTACTAATGTCTTTAAACTAAGTGTGTATGATTAAAATTCTACTTAAAGTCGCTTCTAAAGGAAAGCCAAATATTTTGCAGAAAGTTGTTGCAAACTGAAAAGGAACGAATCGATTTTCAAAGAAATACACCTTGTATATGAACTAACACATAACAGCTTATAATCGAACTAACAAGTAACTACGAAACTGCGGCATACCTTTGAAGAACTACCTCACGTGGTAGTTATTTAATTAGGTTAGCGAAAAACTGAATTTCGCGTAGACACCTATTATGTGCAAAATGACGTCACCATCCGTCTAAATAGGTCAAGTGAACGTAAATATAAACGGACCAACAACGAATGTACGATGGTCACTGAGCAAAACCCGCACCTCGTGCTTCATGATAATAGTTGAAAGTTCAAACGTGGTAATTTGGCCGTTACACCCACTAATCTGCAACTTTAATATTTGAATGCAACAGCTATTCCAGGTTTTTAAAAATTTCCGGGTAACAGAAAACAGAAAAAAAAACGGATTTCGGATTCGGGAAAACCCGGGTTGAAAACACTAAAGCAGAGTCATTTCACAAAATCCCTGAGCCTCTGATGAACAAACCCAGTTCTTTTGCACACAAAGAAATGAGCATATTTTACTTCAGTGATGATTAAGATGGTAGGAACTTTTTTGTTTTGACTGTCTAGTCATGCTATGCTACATTTTAAGGATCAAGTTTCCCCAACTTGCATAGAGAGAGACCTGAGACTTTGCTTTCACTGAGGTGTCATCAGGGCACAACATATTTACATCTTATCGTGGTTTAACGTAGTATTTGCATATCGTGATCATCGCAGTGGGCCTCGTATTGTTACTTTGAGTCTTTTCCAGATACTGTACCAGTGAAGTGATTTAAGTTTTGCAGATTCAAATCCAAAACAAAAACTATATGCATAATATTATGCAAATACGAAAACCGATATTTGTTTAAATCCAAATCCCTGCCACTGTCATTAGCATAAGCTCATGTGGCAGCGTGATTACACCATATGTAAACGCTTCTCGGCTCTTTAGAGCTAAGATCAAGTGCAACAAACGTGTATTGGCAACATCTCGCCTCTTCTCTTCTCGATGAAAGCTGTTAACAACATCTTCACCTGGGAACCCCGTCTTTTTCTGAAGTCAGGGTGGGAGTATTCCCAGGTGACGAACGCGCTTCCATCTTCGGCTCGACCAGGAATCCCGCGCGTTTGGATTCATGTCAAGGTGTTGCCAAGTGACCAACGCTATCGACGGGAGAGAGACCTACCGTTGGTGACGGT
>JGI24021J15306_10008440_pt1 | contig 12678 bp, 9 predicted proteins | sample Ectturendosymbi1_FD_15306 | JGI IMG/M metagenome (IMG submission 15306) | reverse complement strand
TTTCGAGGGGGAGGATGACTCGAAGACCTTGCGGTCGTTCTCCTCCCCCTGATATCTGATTTTTCAGATGTTAAATAAAATTGTCTGTCTGTCACAGCGGGAAGCTTGAAGTTTGCAGTGAGTCAGTGACCGAATTCTCATTCATTCAATTTTTTGTACGAAACGCGACTATATCGCGGTAACGCAATTTTAGAAATACTGTACAGTAGGCTGAAGAAAAAGTGATCAGAGACAGCAGAATGTTGGTCGATAAAAAAGCATATGATTTCGTGTTGAGCTGAACCTTTGTCCAAAAATTGGCAGGCAGGGTGCATTGATAAAATGAAGGTGTGGGAACGTCGTCCCCTCACTAAACATGAAGGAAAACTGATTCGCCTACAAGAATTTCCACACTGGATCTTCCTGTTTCACTTTAGTGCTACGGTGCTATACACGAGATAAATTGTCATTTACGCATTTATGCTGCTCCAGGCGCTACACGAAGAAATTTAAATGAAAAATCTAAATCTTCAAGTAACGTTACTAGTGCAAAAAGGTATGGGAACGTAGTTCCCACTCCACTACACCCCTGCTGGCAGGTCTGCTGCTAATCAGTAGCCATCTTTAGCATAGCCTACAGCCAGGGGTGTAGTGGGGTAGGGACGCGTGGAAACGGCGTTCCCACACCTCTTTTTGGCATAGGAAGGCGTTCCCACACCTTTTTGCACTAATAACCTTACTTGAAGATGTGGGATCCAAACGATTACATTAAAACATGGCTGCGATCTCACAGATGGGCTAGCAACACTCAGATTTGCACTGCTAGTCAAAAGTTTACACTGTGAAAGAAGAGGATCCAGTGTGGAAATTCTTGTAGGCGAATGCTCACTTTATTCGAACTATTTGGTTCAGTTTTTTTATTTGGTGTGGGAACGGCGTTCCCAGGCAGGGTGTATTGATAAACGGCGTGCCCACACCTCTTTTTTAGCACGGCGTTCCCATACCTGTTTTTGAATAGGTGTGGGAAAACCTCTGTTGTGGAAACGGCGTTCCCACACCTCTTTTTTAGCACTACACCCCCACCTACACCTAATCTAGCGCGCTTCATTTTAAGACCACCTGACACGGAGGCTACGTTTTACGGTTAGGTTTGCCGTTTTGGAATTTGCGCTGTCACTGAGCGCTCAATTCTAGCCTGTAGTTAACTGCATTGTAAGTTCGTTGTAGCGTAATTTTAATGCCTTCGCTTAACTACAGTAACAACATGAGCTGCACTCATTCATAAAAGCTTGTAGGAAAAAATAGTATGATTTGCAGCTTATTCAACTTTTGTCCACAGTCTGCTCAGTCCCGTCGCTACGGGGGGCTTTGGTAGGCTTAGCCACCCCAAATAAAGCTCCAAGCCCCACAAATTGAAATATGAAACACTATAAATCAGTGGAGTTTTTCTTAATTTTTACAATGTCAAACTCCCCTATCGAAAACTTTCTAGCGACGGTTCTGAGTCTGCTGTTCATTCATCTTTTGTCCACAAGAAGCCCAATCTTCCCCAAATCCAACAAAAGTTTAAATACTCACGTGCGCGGTGGCATGGCCAGCCCAAAATGTTGGGTGGGTCAAAATGTTTGATTTTAGGCAACAGTATTGTGGTTGAAATGCTGCTTCTTAAAGCACAAAATGACTAGATATTCTAAAAATGTGGAGGGGCCATGGTCCCCTGACCCCCTGGCTACACCTATGTACGTGCGGTTTATATAACGTATATGTAATGTAAATACTTTATGTAAACACTTACGTATTTATATAACATTGGGACCGTATTTTTTATATAAAACTTGTTTTCATTTACAGTGAAATAAACGCATTAGGACTGCCCAAATTCAGCAAAATAAACTTTGCATTTAATATTTTCGTCCCTATCCCTGTGCAAGAAGCGGCTCCGACTCCTTACGACTCCGGCTCCGCAACCCTGGTTGAAGCAGAGCCGTGTGAAAGGCTGTTGCTCCCTCAAAAGAAATCCAGATGTGGCCCTTTAATATCATCTTTATTATCACGTAACCACAACTTTACAAAATACTGCTAAAGTGTCCGAACGTCCGCAAATCTTTTTGGCAATTAACGAATCATAATATTACATGCTTAATTTACCGGCTCTGCATTGAGGGGAAAAACCTGAAGAGTAAAAGTCAAGGGTAGAGAAACGGCTCTAACTTACTAATACAATATACATTGTTGGGTCCCCGACCGGGGGGTACGGGGCTGCCTTGCCACGGCACTGGGTTGAAGTATTTGACAAAACACACGGTCTACGTTTTTGATAACTTTCACATCTGTTTTCTCTTATCTGTGTTAAAAAAACAAACACACTGCACACATGTGTAGCGGCATAAAGAATTAAAACACAACGTGAGACCACGTTGTCACTCGCTTAACATGGCTGTAAAAATCTCAAACACACGAGGAAAAACACGTCAAGTAAAACGCACCCAAATGGTTGCAACTGTCAGGTTCACGATTCGCGTGTTTGTTACTTTTTCAGACTGCTAAGAATCGAACGCGATGAAACCGTCGCGCGAAAAGAGGTGAGGTAAACAGAACCGTCGCCAGAAAGTCTTCAATAAGGGGGGCTTTACATTTGCGCAGGGGGACTTCACATTCTGAAAATTTGATAAAATCTCCATTGATTGTTTCATATTTCAAGTCGGAGGGGCTGTCCCACCAATGCCCCCGTGTCAACAGGACCGGTTTAACCTTCCATTTATGCTGTCATTATTGACATACGTAAAAAGCTACAATCATCGAATCAAGTAGGGTTGAACATAGCACAGTAAACAATTAAAAAGGTTTTGTTCTGGCCTTCTTCATAACAAAATCATCTAGGCCTTCATTACAATTTGTTTGCCAAGTTTTTCACTTTTAGTGCATCGAATGCTTAATGTGGACAACCTCTACTGGAAAGCTTTAATCAGATGCAGTGGGGCAACTAGAAGTTTGAGCCAGGCCGGAAACTTAGCTGAAGGAGCCCACTGGCTAGCACTCTGAAAAAAGTTGAAAAAAATAGTAAATCCGCATGTGAACGGCTATACTAAAACCTGAAATCACCGGAAACCACTCCGAAAAAGTCAAAAAACATCTTACTGAAACACAAAAGATTGGTAAATACCAACGTACAAGCTACGTGGGGACCCGTTTGTTACATTTAGCTTGTCAGGGGAAGCGGTTCGCACCCCTGTCCCCTGTCGGATACGCCACTGATCAGGTGCATTTCAAAGACGAATCACCACAAGTTCTTTCGCCTAATTGACACGTAACAATGGGTACGATTCCGCAAACGCAGCCAACGTGCTTTGAGTATATTGGCACAATAGTCGGCATGCGGCTTGACCAACCGTCATACTGAGATTCATAGAAACGCGTTGCAAGATCCTGGCGTTAACAGGACCTCTGAGAGAAATTTTACAGGGGGAACGAAGTCCGATACCGGGCCCCTTAACTTCTGGGACTCTCATTGAAACTGGTATAGCTTGTTTGCATAGTAATCAGAATATAGATAAAACAACCATGCTAAGATTTAGAAATATATTAATTGTTATAGCCTACTGGCAACTGGCTTACACTGGTAATTTTGGGCTGGTTACAGCAAAACTTTGCGTGCGTATTTCTGTACTCCCGGGCCCGGGAACGACGTACCTCTTGTACCCCTCTCGTAGGCCTTGGTTATCAACACGGAATCTGATTAGCTGAATTAACCTAATTTCATGAATAATTAGGACATAAATTTTTGACGAATATTTATTGAACTGATCACATGCCGGTAATTGACTCTATGCGTACCACAGATTGCTGGAGGCCCCCTTGGATCTTGACGCCCTAGGTTTAAGCCTACATAACNTATTGGTAATTAGGTCGTGGCCATAGGCTACAAGCACTGCTGTTTTAACAGCTATCAGAGCTACTACTGCTAACTATTCTCGGCAAGCATATTTATACTTTACAGCACGATATATCAGAGGTACTGCACTTTCAGCATGGATTGGCTTTAATGTTGATGCTGTGCACTGCAGCTGCAAACCTTATCCAACGATTTGCGCAATCACAGCAGTCAGCGCAGTATGCAGTAGACCCACGTACCGTAACTCCACAACCAAGATCTCACAACAGCCAGTAGCAGACACACGCACCAGGTGCTTTTCGACGCTGCGCACGAAATTCAATTCCCACTCTTTTCCGTGCATCATCGTGCAAGCAGTTCTTTATTGGGGCATGCATCATCGTAGCCGTGCGACGAACAAAGAAACAATTGTACATTGTGCACGTCTGTGCGTCAGCGACCAGCGTGTCCCAGTGTAAACACTTAACACATCGTCTCCCGTGCAAGCGCTAAATAAATGAGACACGCGCAAGAAAACGAAGTTTCGCATGACCATACTACAACAAAGACTGTGCGCGAGTATGTTTTATCGTGCGCCGATGTTAATCAGCCTTGATACTCGTCGTCCCACGAGGAACCCTCGACATCAAGAACGATCCAAGCCGCTTGAGTGTGCTGGGAAGTCGTCATCGTCGTCGTTCCTGTTGTCGTCGTCATCTTCGTCTTCATCGTCATCACCTGGCGTTGAAACAAAAGATCTCACACATTCGTGCAGAAAAAAAACAATGTCTTCAACTTCGCAGCTTTCGCGACTGCGTGCTACAGGCGTGTGTTGTGCAGCTCGCAACGCATTTCGTGTTTCTTTAGGGAGTGAACGCGTTTATAAACAACAATATATAACATCATGCTCCGCGCAACGAAAAAGTAATCGTTCTCCAGCTCACACTTCAGTCTAGCTATGTGAATAAAAACAAAGTGGTTACACTTACCGTATATAGTTGTGTATTAGTCGATCTTATGTATAATTCGATGTGCATTTTAAGACCAAAGATTGCGTCATTTTAAGTATTACCTGTGTATAAGTCGACTGTAGATTCCAGGCACAGTCACTGTAGGAAACAGCAATCGTTGTTCCCTTTTTATTTGTGTAAATATTTGATAGTTTTGTGAAGTAATGTCAAGATGTGAGCATTTTTTAAGGTGAAGAATCATAATTTGAGCGTTTGTTAAGGCCGGCATATACCTACCGCATATAACAAATATAATAACGGAGTTTTCTTTTCACATTCACATTGTATACGACTCTTCAGCAACATCTCCATAAACATTACCTGTGAATAAGTCGACCCCAAAAATGTTACCTTAACATCGTCTCCTAAAAACGACTGATACACAAGTATATACGGTAAAAGCGAAAAAAACACAAAAAGCAACTACTTTGTCTTGTCTCCTGATAACAAAAGTGGTCGTCCATATATGATGGATCCATTGGAAACAAGATGTTTTGAAAGTCAACAGACGCTCCGTTACGTTGACTCGAAATTAAAACCACTTTAATTCATCTTGCAGCCCAAAACAAAGAAAGGCACTCAGTGGAGGACTGAGGGTTGGGGGGGCCCGAGGCAGGGTTGAAAAGGGGGCTTTTTGATGACGTCAACACACTCGGCCAACTCTGATAAGACATTTTAATCAAGACTAGGAAGGGGAAATGCTGGCCACCCAAAGATACGTTCTGTAATGGCAATAGGGCCATTACAAGGTTCGGCGCGGTAGTGACCACAGGTAAATACCTGAGCTAGCTGAGAAGTATAAAATCCCGCGCATCCTAATACAGCATAGAGTGATCATGGCATGTGATCTCTATTGCTGTCGGTTCGGACGCTTTCCCCGTGTAGCGCTTATCGCTACTCTTAAAGTTCCTGAGACTACGGCATGACTGACATAATATAAAAGGCAAAGGGGTATTCATGATACAAAACTTTAACAACACTCAAAGTTGGGAAGATAAAGCTAGCAAAACATAAAAGTTAAGCGACAGCACGCTGCCATCGCCCCCCACTTCTCTAGTTTTACAGTTCCTGTTGGGAGTCTCTTTGAAAGCAAGGCACTTGCACGTTACTGTTGCTATTGGGGCCCCTTTTAAAGCGGACTACCTACACATTACTGTTGCTACTGGGGGCTACTTTTAAGGAGCAGTACACACACATTACAGTTGCTGCTGGGGCCCCTCTGAAAGCAGAGTACTTAGATATTACAGTTGAGGGCCTTGAGAAAGCAGAGTACTCGCACATAACAGTTGCTATTGGGGGCCCTTTGAAAGCAAAACCCTTGCTTACAATCTGCTTCAGAGTATATTACGTGAATGGATAATAAGTTTTCCACCAAAATTGAGGAAAATAAACGCGCGAAACATCTCGAGGGGGGCCCTAAAGAGAAGGGGAGGCGAGGCAAGTGCCTCGCTCGTCTCCCCTTACCACACCACTGACGACACTTAGGATAAAACTGACAACAACATCAGAAGGATGAGNAAAATTCAGACAATCCTACCTCTCTTTCTGCCGACTTCGTATAATCGACAAANACTTGAAGGTGGAGATGACCAGAAGCTAAGATCCGGCTGCTTCTAAATTGACAATAGAAAANATTACAACAAACATGCGATTGAAAACTCGGTCACATGTGTATAATTTATTGCACGAAATTAGCATAGGTTATGAGTGAATGGGAGTTCTGTTGGTGAACGTCGGAGACCATTCAACGCATCAGGAGGCTTTTGCGAAAACCTCAACTCATGAAACTGTGAACGTCGAAGTTGCAGATCAAAAGTGACGTCCGCCAGATTCGGTCTAACCTTCACAATCGCTGTTATCAGGAATTTCGTCATGCACGTCGATGAGGGCGGCGATGGGGGACCGTCGCCACGGTAACACGCAATGCGGTAGGAATTTGACCAAAAAGACCAACAAACGACGTCACCAATCTTCGCTTAAAATATTTTTGTCAAAGGAGCAAACGTCACTTTACCACGGTCAGTTCCATCAAATTACTTAATTCCGTCAATAAATTCAAGTCTGGCCGAACTGGTGTTTCCCATCAGAACACTGTTTTCAATCAGCAAACGCTTTCCTTTTCTCTTTTTATTCGTGCTGCGTGAATGGTCGGCTTTCAAAAAATTTAGTTATTTGTGGCCGAAATCGANGAGACGTTATGCAACTGAACAAATGCAANAAAATAGAAGTTCAAACAGCTTCGAAAAAAACTTCGTTGGCTTCACGGTGGAAAAATGACAAGCAGTGGAATTTTCTTTAGTTACAAAATAGCTGAGAAGGCTCAGTGAGATTAAGATAAGCATCGAACCAGGGTTTGAAAGGCTTTGCAAAGCTTGTGAAACAGAAAAACTGAACTACCGGGTCGTATAGTGCATAAATAAGGAGTTCAAGTTCGAAGAATGAACTTCAGCTCAACAAAAAAAACTGATGTCAATTCGCAAACGCATCGGTGTGAAATGCACAGAGATCACAGTAACCACATCGTTCAAATCTACGATTCGTGAAAATGCAAAACACGGCATACCTCGATAACAGCGACGTAGCAATCCCTGCTATCAGCGGCTAAGTCGAATATTTGGTGCTTTGTGTCGGTCGTGCTGAGGGGGCAGTACTGGTGGGCGTCGATCACTTGCAAGGTTTTCCTTTTCTCGAACCCTGAGTCGAAGTGCCTGGTTTGCGCTGTTGCAGCGTCACCACACAAAGGTCAGTGAAGCGTGTCATTGCTCCTCGGAAAGTTTTAGACACTGTGCGGTTGACAACAGCACCTACGCTTTTGTAAATACTTCCGCTTTATATACGATATTTATCACAGTCTTTCAAAACAAACCGCACAACACTGCGGAACCAAGGCTTGCGAGCAAAGAGACGGGGGTACAAACTGCAGATCAGGTGCGTTAGTAACGTCATTGCTAAGTAAGACCGGGGGTGGCGTCATGTTGAGGGTCACAAACAGTTTGGTGAAGTTCCGTCAGACACATGGTGCAAAGGACGGTGATATGGTTGAAAACTTACGAAACCGGGACAGGCTGACTTTCCAGTGAAACAGCAGAACAAAAATGCAAAATACTGGTTCCCAACTGAAAAAAACTAACCACTGTCGCCACAAACGTTCGCTGCAACTGGGACGATTTGTGGCAAGATGACATGAACACTGACGAGTTCATTGTTGTGACACACATTTCAAAAGATGCACATTTCATTTAGAACTCAGTCAACTCACCGGCATAGAACACAGATCCCTGGCTGTTGAACCACATCGTGCAGTCATCCAGGCAGGGCACAGAGTGGAGAAGATGGTAATTGCGTAAATCCCACTGTCAGCGCCGAGCGGTCGTTAAGGATACTTAACATTAGTCAAAGACCGAAAATCAGAACAAGAATCTCTAGTCCAACATCCAAGCTATGTTTCAACCAATGTGGTACGTACCTCTTTAAGAGGATACTGGTGTTTAAGTTTAAAAGTGAGAAATATACCGCAAGGAACGCCAAGTAAAGTATGAGATATCCTAAAAATCAAAATAAAAGGATACGACTTCCGTGTTAATTATCACTTCCCGCCCCTGGGGATGAAAGATGCCGGACATACTCCTACCCAACTTGTCAAACTTGTGAATGGGCTTGTTTCCTGTCATTCGCACATCCCACAGCAGCCCATCTGACAATACGAGCGCGTCATCGTACGAGAATGTAGCTTTGTTACGTGAAGAGGGATCGGCGAGGTCGTTGCATTTCAGAGTCTGGATTTTATTCCCGGTTTCCGCGTCGTAGATCTGCAGCATTGTGTTACTTCGAATATAAAATAGGTCTTGAATACTGTAGAAAGGCAGCAGCGCGCGGAGGATTCGTAGCAGACGCTCTAGTGCCAGCCACGGTGGGTATTTGGGGGTAGTACCCCCCAAATTTTGTTGTGCTCAAAACGATTGGTTTTAAACATTTAATAAAAACAAAATATTTCCCCCTTAAAATGTGTTCTCCCCCAAACCAGGCTGCGAGCCTGTCTAGCACTCATAACGAAACGGCACTCTGCCAGGGAGAGAGAACTGGCGTTTGAAGCTGAGAAATGTCTAAACAAAAGTTGTATGGATTCAATATCTTTGCGCGAGAAATCTCATCCATACGTGACGTCTGGCGACATAATCTTTAAGAAAAGCGTTCGAAAAAGTTGTACTGTTCGGATTTAGGGCAAGAACATTTCAAATTGCGAAAGTTGTTTTGCACTGTGACTCATGAACTTAATGAAGCTCACTCAGTATTAACAAAAAACATGCATATCTGTGCACTCAATCGCTGTGCTCGGAAATAATCAGCCACAAGCTTCACAATTGGTCCCTATGTAGTGTCTTTTACGAAAATTTCTTCTACGGGTGGTCAAACAATTTTCCTATCACGCTTTCCCTGTAACGTAACCAACTATCATGACCATGAAACTGCCGACATGAAGAAAGCTGCAGCAATTGCATTTTTTACGATCATAATTTGGTTGCGTTACAGGGAAAACGTGATAGGACGCAAAAATTCGATGAGAGTTCCAGTTGTTGTTATATAGACTTTGAATGTTTTGTAGAAAAGATTGAAGCATGTCAAAATGACCCCAAAAGAAGTTGCACAAAGAAAAAAAACAGAAGCATGAAGCTTCGGGTATACGCTTTTTCTTGAAATGCCTTGATAAAACAAAAGATAAAGTTGTATTGTACACCAAACAATCAAAGGACGACAGCGTTGCATCAATTTTTGTAGAAATGCTTCAAAAAGAAGTGGAACGAATTTGGGATTCAACAAAAACAGAGGAGAGGAATTTAAATGAAGAAGACAAAGTCAAATTTAAAAAGGAACAAAATCTTGGATTTGTGAAAAGGATTTTGAAAATGGTGACAAAAAAATTCATAGACCATTGTCATTTCACAGGAAAATTCAGAGGTCCTACTCACAACAAATGTAATTTGCTCTACTGAAAACCAGTTTGCTGCAGCGATATATCAAAACCTTGCTGGTTAGGACGTGCATCTTGTGAAAAAAACCTTGGTGGACAAATAGATTGTATTCCAAACAATGAAGAGAAATGCACAAGTTTCTCAAAAAGTATTTATGACGGCAAAAATAAGTTTAGATAAAATCACGATTTATTGACCGTTTCAAATTCATATCAAGCGCTCTTGAGACAGACGAAAAACTGAAAAAAGGTCAACTTGAAAATACGATGAAACATTCTGGTGGCAAAGTTGATTTGTTGTTGAGAAAAGGAGTATTTCCATATGATAGGTTTGATTCGTTTTCGAAGTTAAATAAAGCTTCTGTCAAAGACAAAATTTTGTTAGTTGAATGATTCCGATATTTGTGAGAAAGATTTTGAACACGCAAAAAGATTTTTGAAAATTTTCAAATGAAAACATTTAAAGATTATCATGACTTGTACTTGAAAACAAAAATATTGCTTCTTTCTGACATCTTTGAAAATTTTGGCAAGTTTGCGTGGAAAATTATGGTCTTGACCCATGTCAATATTTTACAGCTCCATCACTTGTGTGAAGAAAACAGATGTTAAACTTTTTTCAGACCCAGATATATTGTTGATGATTGAATAAGGCATTCGCAGCGGGGCTTTTATAATATCCAAACGACACGCGAAAGCAAACAACAAATATATTGGTGAAAAGTATAAACCAGATGAAGAAGACATTTACATTCAGTATCTTGATGCAAACAACTTGTATGGCTGGGCAATGTCAAAACCGCTGCCCGTAAAAGATTTCAAATGGTCTTTGGATGTTTCTGCTAATAACTGCATTTAATATTTCTTTAGGGTGTCTACGTTTTCTAGTTTAATAAAACCTAAGACGCTGTAAATGATCCCTAGACTGGTTTACGACACCCTGATTAAAAATCATTGAAAATAAAAATCTGTATACATTTCACAATGTTTTGGATGCAGGCTAGTCTATAGCATAAATCTGTTAGGACTAGGCATATTGCATTCTGATGTTTTGAATTTAGCTTTCAAAGGCAGTAAAAGAATTTGTTCATCACTTTGAGTACAAACTTTTTCATATACACTACACAAATTGGATTACTCTTTGCTGCTAAACTCTTTGTAATCTACTTGTACCTTTGTTTCTTCAACCTCATTTGGTGATGATATGTGCCTGATGGGACATACATGCAACAGTGGTACTCCATTATGGTCCATTGGCAATTCTATTACTTCTTCACGATTGTGTAGGTCAGCTATGTCCAACCCAAATGGCTTACTGAGCCAAAAATTATGTCACTATCTCAGGGGTCACCAACCTTTTTGAAACTGCGATCAACTTCTTGTGTACCAATTAATGCGAAGGGCTACTAGCTTGATACACACCTCTGAAGTAACAATTTTGCTCAATTTGCCTTCAATTATTTTAGTATTGATATTCGTTAATGTGAAGACATTGATCATGCTAATATTGTTTTTGGAACAGGCCCGCGGGCGACCCACTTGGTCCTTGCACGACGTTGGTGACCCCTGCACTATCTTAACCAGGGCCGCACGTTGAATGACATATTAATGATGGCCGCACATTCAATGACCTACTTTGATCTTAGCAAACTAAATTTAGCTTAAGCTAATGTGCTGAAAGCGTTTGAATCCTAACTGCAATGGTAATAGACGTCATAAAGTGGCACTGAGGAACACCAACATCAAAACGTCAAATTCAAGATTTATCAAAATAAGGACAGGTTGTGAGTATGCAGAATACTTTTACAGCAGCAAAAACCTAAACTGGGCCGCACAAAACCTTCGAATGGGCCCAATGCGGCCCGCGGATTGGACATAGCTGGTGTAGATAACATTGTTCTCTGCCTTTTGCTACATGCTTTTGTTATGAAATGTCATGTTTATTGCATTGATCTCTGCCTCACAACTACTATTATTGCTTACTTCTCTCACCTTTGTGCATGCTTCACCTGCTCATCTGTAAATACATCAATTCTTCACTCATTGCTTGCCCACCATCATCTGTGTTACGTTAAAACATTTGTGCTTCTGTACTATTATATTACCATTATCCTGTACTTGTTTTCTTTAATTGTGTTCTGTTTTCTTCCTTCTATTGGCTGGTGCATATCTTCTGGTCATTACTTACAGAAACTAAGTACAAGCTTAATCACAAGTTTAGAAGTTTCATAATTAAAATATCAAAATTGAACTTACACACTTGAATAAAATGGACATAAATTAGCATTTTTTGCGTTGAAAAGTACCCTATTGCTGTCTTTCATTTGCACTACAGACAGTGGCGCACAAGGCGGGGGGCGGGGCGGCCGCCCCCCCGGCTTGAAAAATTCAGGGCAAACTCTTTTTTCAGGGCAAGCTCAAGTTGTTCAAAAATCCGGAAAGATAAAAAATATTTCAATAGAGTGAAAAATTTCAGGGCAAATTCTGTTTTTCAGGGCAAGCGCAGGTTGTTTAAAAATCCTTAATGTGAAACTATATTCAATACAGTGAACATTTTCAGGGCTAACTCTGTTTTTCAGGGCAAGCGCAGGTTGTTCAAAATTCTGAATGATAAAAAATACATATTCACAACTGTGAATTCAGGGCACACTCTGTNTTTCAGGGCAAGCAAAAGTTGCTCAAACATCCTGAATGTGAAAAGTATATTAAATACAGTGAAAAATTTCATGACAAACTCTGTTTTCAGGGCAAGCGCAAGTTGCTCAAAAGTCCTGAAAGATAAAAAATATTTCAACACAGTGAAAAGTTTCAGGGCAACTCTGTTTTTCAGGGCAAGAAAGTTGTTCAAA
>JGI24021J15306_10008438_pt1 | contig 12680 bp, 11 predicted proteins | sample Ectturendosymbi1_FD_15306 | JGI IMG/M metagenome (IMG submission 15306) | reverse complement strand
TGTTCTTTATTGAAAGGTGTTCACTCTGCTACTGATATATCAGACCGCTTACCCCCCCCACTGATTCATCAGACCGCTTACCCCTGCTAATGGTTGATCACTCAAACGCCGGCGTTTCCTCCATCTTATATCAATGACGCGTGTGCTGAGGCGTGGCGGTTAAGCTGTGGCGTTAATGCTCGAGTATCAACGTTTGGCACGAATCTTGCGTTTATTGGTTACGTGATATAAGATTTCAAACTAGTTTTGTTCAACGCAGCCCACCACTTCACGTTTTTCGCTAAAAAGTCCTCAAAATTAATACCCACTGACTGTTGTTCTTGGCTAAGGTTGTCTGGTGCTTGGCTGTGTTTGAATGTGTTGGTGTTGTGTAGATGATGTGTTGACGTTGTGTACATCACGTGTTGACGTTGTGTACATGATGTGTTGGCGTTGTGTACTTGTGTTGGCGTTGTGTACATGATATGTTGGCGTTGTGTACATGATGTGATGGCGTTGTGTACATGTGTTGGCGTTGTGTACGTGATGTGTTCACGTTGTGTACATGTGTTGTTGACGTTAAGTACTTCTCCGCAGCGGCAACAGTGCGGCGGAAGTCAACAATCAGCTGGCGGATGAATATGACGACGTACCATTTTTTTGCTTTTCCGGCCTCGTGTCCACTGTGGCGCCAGCAGCGCCTGTCCAGGCAAAGAGAGGTGGGAGGGCGTGTGACGTGTCATGGGATGACGAGGCGACCCGATGACGTCTGTCTGTTTGCAATGCTTTGCAGTGGCCAACAAGCAGAACCTTGAACTAGCTGCGAGTGGCCAACATTTACGAGGAGGGTTCAAAGCCCAAAAAGGAGCCAGTATGATGTCAGAGCGCATGTCGACCGACATCGCCGCACTGAAACACCAGTACATGACCATCAGGTCCCGTCAGCTGAAAGCTCACCTTGTTTACGCCAAACCAGGTCTGTTCGGATATGCAAGCGCTCTGCAATAATAAATGTCCTCTGCCTTGCTTTGATCACTTGTCGATACTGTGGTTCATGGTGTTTTTATTTGAATTGCTGCATATTGTGACGTCAGTGGTTAGCAACGCGCGTGGGTCTTGGTGACCTTTGTTCATGGCTTGAACGCTGTTGTGCTGATAACCCCCCTGTCATTCCCAGGCTCTTCGCGCAGACCGGCGAGACTATCCCCCTCGTTCGCAGACGTCCCGGTAATGATGAACCATCTGATGATAGGCAAGCAAGCAGGTAAGACAGCAATCGTATCTTTGCATCGATCTGGGGCAGTGTCTAATCGAATGTTGCCCTGCTGGAAAAATTAGTTAATTGAGTTTTTTTTAGAGAATCTTGGGCACGCGTCCCTACATTAAGACGTCGCTCTGTTGCGTTCACCAATATGATGCTAAGCTTTGCTGACAAACTGACTTATTTTAGTGACAACTGCTTTGGATTTGTCCGTAAATGGCGTCTCAAAATTGCGTTAAAAATCTCCTCTCTCCTTTTTCTGTCACAATTCTGTGTAAATCACACTTTCTGGAACTTCATTTACTTACAACGTCACAATTCATTGACCCCTTCCCTTAACTAAACTGATGCAAATTCTCTGTCTGGCTTTAGATTTCTGGAAGTATGTTTTGTGCCTGACTCGTTACCCGGATGTAGATTACGCTGATTTAATTCCAGCAGTAGACCGCCTCATTTCCACGTATGCAGACCAGGGTTGCGGAGTCGTAAGTTTTGGGTGAAGTCGGAGTCGGATTCCTAACAACACTGGGAGTCGGAGTCGGAATTTTGTCCGATTCCGGAATCCAATTGGATCATTTTTTACATCACACTCCTGAATTGGAAATTCCTGTTGAAATGGTGCAAGGAAAGCTGTAGGTCAAAATTAAGTCAAAATTTGTAAACTGAAAGGCAAAATTTTAAGTTTTTAGGTCAAAAAATTGGTTGCCTTAGTAATCAGTATCATCAGCGAATACACTGGTTAAACGACCGCAGTGTTCACAAAGAAACCAGTCCAATAACAGTACTTTCTATTTACGAAAATCAAATTCACGAATTGCGCAACGAAAAATCAGCAAAATGCTTAACCAGGTTTGCAACTGGCACGATTTCACTTCACGATTGTTAAGACAAAATGACGAATAAAACGATAATATAATCATTTTTTGAAAAGCTATAGACGTTTTGTTCAGTGATGTGACATTGATTTAATCATTAGGACCTTTTAGACTCTTATGAGATTGAAGTGTAGAGTTGCGTCATAAGCGAAGACGCATGTTTTAAAGTTTTATACATGTGCAGTATATTAAAAAGTTTTATATATGTGCAGTATATTAAAAAGCAAGACAGGGCCTAGGGGTGGATCCTTGAGGAAACTTCCTGACTAAATCTGGTTATGGAAGATTTACTGTGATCAGCACATATGCGTACTGTTTAATGTTTGATAAATAACTTGCAAAAAGTAATGAGCGACACTTCGCACGCCACAGTGATAAAGCATATCGAGCACGATGTCACCAAACGCTTGTTTCAAATCAACAAAGATCGCACCTGGTGTAAAGTTCCGTGTAGAACGCACTGACAGAGCTGCTGTGCGAAATTGTGCTTGTCACGTGACCTGCCGACCGGTCCAATGAAGATCTGACAACGAGGGACGCGCAAACCGCACTACCAGTGCATTTGATTACTTCCTGTCTATCTTCGTTCGTTGATGCAATGTGCTATTGTGACGTCTCTAGCTACTAATATTGTGACGTCCGCGCTGCTACTATTGTGACGTCTGTAGCTGCTGCTTCAGATCGTTCGTCGTCGTCAAAACCACATGTTCTTCTGTTATTCGCAGCAAGCCTGCAAAGTCCTTCATTCACATCAGTTCCGATTCAAGAAAAAGGCAGAACACGAAAGAAGAATCGCCACTCGAAGCGCTCCTCGTCATCTGCCGCTGCCAGCGATGAGTCCAGTGCTCCTTTATGACGTGGCAGCCAATGGTTGGATTTTGTAGGACAGGATAAAGTAGGAAATTTACGACATAGGACCAAAGTTCAACTTAAGCACGAAAGGCTGTCTAGCGATGGGTTGCGGGGGTTTACGGGGACTCTCTTGTCGCCAACTGACTGAGCAACTGGAAGTGTACTTGTGCCCTCTGTACGTTGAAGTTCTCAACGTATGACCCCTCCACAGTAACTGTTGACGCTGACGCGTTGGTCCGTTCGAAAATCTTTGCAAAAACAAAAGTTAGCGCGGATAGCCGAAGACTTAACGTTACCTTCCGCCTCCCACCGACTTGGAAGTGATTTCCCGACTTAAGCAAGTAGCAAATGTGACAAATTTTGAGCGAACATCGTGAAAGTGAACAGAACGTCGCGGCCACGTCGTCGTCACCGAAGAGCATAGCAGTGGCCTCGCGGCCTATTGTGACGTCAGCTTTCTTCGCACGTGTGGTGGAGGGTGACCATCGTTTTATCTTTATTTCTTCTTACCTTGCATTTATATTTATTTTCATTTCTTGTGTTGTTTCGTGAAGCGTCGGGTAGTGAACGCTCGTCCACGTGCAATGCGCGATGCTGACGACCGGTCTCTTTGTGACGTTGTGGTGTGTTGCCATGGTGTTTGTAGCTCGAATTCACTCTTTTTCTTCAAAAACTGTTCCTGCCCCAAGACCTACGCCATCCTCAGCAATCAGCGCAAACGTCCTTGTCTCACTGTAGTCGCGGCTTCCATCTCCCGGATGTCGGAACCGCAAAGACACGTTTTATTTTTCTCAGCGTTGCGTCCGGGTATGTTTTTGTTATTTGTCGATCTTTGACTGAATTTTTTTTTGAAATGATAAAAAAATTAAGTCAGTTCGGTCGTAACGCCTTTTTCATCCATAAAAAATAACTGAAAACGAAAACATGGCAGAGCTGTTGTGGACAATTGACCGAAATGTTTCAGCGAAAAAAAATAAGCGGCATTACGAGCGCAACGCAATATGAGCCGGCGCGGGCCAGTGGCGTATTTATGCAAGAAGGATTGAAGTGGTAACGATTTTGTTGGAAACAAGATTCATTGTGTACTTTTCTCCGAATCGCGTAGTGTTAGAACAGTAGACGCACTGCTGCTTGGGTACTCCCTTCTGTTCCGTGCATTTGTACTCGATGTGTCCAGTTCCTTTACGAGTCTCAACCAGTCATATGGGGGACGCTGCAATGCGGTAGTACTTTGCACATTGTTTCTTTTTCTTTTGAATAAATTTCTGCAGCATTCTCGGCACTATACTATGGCGTTACCACGCCTGCAAAGTTGTATCCTCATTTTTCTTTCGCTTTGACTGCACTTCACTCCCAACGTCCATCAACAATCGTGATGAAAACTGGTCAGTGGTGGACAAGTACCAGATCGGTCTCATCCCCTAAAGGCGACATCCAGTTTCTTGCATATCTGAGCAATACTGCGATAGATATATATCGGCGGCTTAGCGTTCATGCACAACTGTGTGTTGGCCATCCAGCAAATTTCCGGGCCTGATTTAAACCCACCCGCATCTAATTCCATGGCCAGTCCGCATCTAACTGCTGTTGGCCGTCAAATTAAACTCTTGTGAAGAAAATTAAACAGCTGTTAAGGAGTTCTCAACGAGACATGTTGGTCAACATTATTTGTGTTTTCCAGCGTTTGACCTTTGATTGAATAAAACTTTTAGTGTTTGTGGCAATAAACTCAATTGGTCTGCTCAGGGCCGTGCACCGATCAATTGGCCTTTCGACTGCGATACAGATTATTATGAACCAAGCATGCACCATGGACGCATTAGGGCGGAAACGTGAAGGTTCCGCCCAAAGACTCAGCAGAGATTTGTGGTAAGTGCAGGCGAAATTTTCCTCCCACCCTGGAAAAATGTGTTGGACAGGCTTTGAAATTATTCGTCATTGTTTAAAAATTTGGGCCCCTCAGAAAACTCATCGCTCCCCCGATGCCCCAAGCTGGTTACGGGCCTGGGTAAGTGGCAGGTCAAGTCAAGTGTAAAAGCTAGTAGAGTTGCATTGCAGGTGAGGATCGGAAGAATTCGTTGCTGGAGTCTAGTGCTGTTGTCTGTTTTGGATTTGCAGGAGGGCGTTTTGAGTAAGGATGCAATTTAATACGTGCATCCCACAGAACACTTGGGTTTTGAGAGGTAGTTTCAGACAGAAAGTACCCATTCGGAGCTTAATCTAAAGCAAGAACACATCAAAAAGGATTATATGGATAAACAGGTAGCATATTGGAAAAATATAGGTATTTTCTTCTTTGTCTGTGGTCTACAAAGCGTGGACTCTACGTCAGAGATGTGGTATTTTAGTAGCTTTTTTGTTTTCAAGACTTTACAGTTGCTGTCGGAATCCGCATTTTTTTGTGTTTTCGGTGTTCGAGGGAGTATCAAGATTTGCCTTTTAGGCAGCACTAAATCGGTTCGTAATTTCATGTGGTATTTCATCTTTGCTTTGCATAAAACTTGTCGACAAAGAGAAGGTAAACAAGCGTAGACTTGCCGAAAGCAGGTAAAAAAGCAATCTGTGATGCTTTCATAGCAAACATTTATTGGACTAAAAGAGCCAAACAAGGAAATTTCACAAAAGCATAAGCAGCAATTCACGAGGTCCCAGGGACTGAGTTTGCTAGAAAACTTGGGGTTACAAATTTGTACCCCAATGTTCACTCAACCTTATTACGACCTCTTGGTAAAATAGGAGGCTAATTATGGAAATAATATATTTTGTGGACCATGGCCCAAGTGTACCTGGCTGCCATGGTGTTATGGCAGGTGTATAGAACTGTGGTAGTACTTGACCATGGTTACAAGGTATTTGGTTCTTCACTAAGTAGGCTACTCAAAACTTACTGTCAACACGTGAAGAGTTCTTTGCCAAAGTAAATAAAACAAACACAACACTTCAAACTATTCTTTAAAAAACAAATATTAAAAGTAGAATTTGTGAACATGTATCTGTGAAATTCAAATAATTTGCAGTTACCTAAAAATGCGCAATGCAATTCCAATTAAATATGTATCTCTGATTTGAGATTCGATTTACTGGCAGCCAAAAGTGCGCCTAAATCATACCGTTGTTTGTCACTTACATCGGGATAGTATTTAAATTTTACCAAATTTATGCTGGTGGTTTCCAACAGCAATGTAACCAATTCCATTATTCTTATTGCAAAATATTGGGGGGCACCAAAGATATTGTGTCCCTGCTTGTCCAAAAGTTGGAGGTGAAAAAAATTAGCAACACTTCTGTTTAAAGCTAACCGCTTGAAAAGAGTGGTTTAAACAGGGACGAATCCAGCTAGTAACGTTAGGTGGGGGGCGATTTCTGTAATATTTGGTAACCAAGTCTCATAACGGGTTCGCTACTGTAGGAGAGATGGAGTATACTTCACAACACTGCTGCGAAAAAAACATTGACGACAGAATGGCCTAATTATTTGGCCAACAATGAGACAATCCGAACACGACGAACGACATATTCGGAGCTGGTTTTGATATGTTGTTTTCCGAATTATATAAAATCATGGTGAATAAAGTTACTTTTGTCGGTTTTTGGGGAGGCGATTGCCCCAATCGTCCCCCCCCTGGATCCGCCACTGATCTTAAATGTATAGAAAATTCAGTATTGTGGTAGCAATGATTCACACAACTTCTTTCAAATAGGTGTAAGGGTAAATTTTGTATTCCGATTTAATTCTGCCATATCACTGTTCGTTTGTGCAATAAAAATTTTTGCTTACGTTGTTGTGGACTTTGGCCAGGGATATCTAGAAACCCCAGTATGGGAACTCCAAAAAACGGTTGACATCAGAATGGCTACTGCAGCTTGTCATAAACGTGAGGCACTCAGAGTTACAGGCTTGGATAATCCGAGACATGACCAGGCCCGTGACCAGCTTGGGACACCAGGAGGGGAGAAGAGTTTTCCAAGAGGGGTCCAAATTTTTGGATCAACGTCTAATATTTTTGAACTAGGTCCAACACATTTTTCCATGGGGGCGAAAAATTTTATAGGGGGGCTTCGCCCTCCCTGCTCCCCCCTGGTTACGGACCTGGACAAGATGGAGTAGATCTGAGAACACTTAAAGAATCGGAAATGGAGGTTTTAAGACAAGCAAGCACTGCTGTAGACACCGCGGTTAATGATGCAATATGAAATCATGGAATAGCTGTTGAAAATGCTGTTGCAGAAGCTGTTAATATTTATCGCGCTGGACCTTCACGTGAAAATTACAAATCTTGCAAATCCAACTGATGATGGAGATGCTGTGAATAAAAATGTTATGGACCGAGAAATCTGGAAAAAAACTTTGAATATGGGTCTGAATGATTCAGCAAAACACTTGAACATGACTTTTCACAAAATAACAAACATAAACAACCCCAGGATAGTGGGGATGCTTTAATCTTGAAACTTTGAACAGAATAATTCTGAGAGAAATTCAAGTCAATGATCTTTTAGAAACTCAAAAATATCTTCGGCTTGATGGTGAAATCAAATGGTTGAAAACCTTCAAATGAATGGAAATATAATTTTCGGTTTAGGAGGCCCCGTGGATGAAACTGATGGTGTAAATAAGATAACTTTGGGTAGTGCAGTTAATTAATTGGCTGAAGATACGAGAGTCGAAAACGTTCTTCATAATGACGGTTCAAATCAACCAACACCAAATATATCTTGAAATGGTTTCAAAATTGTAAACATGGGAAATTCCGTTAATCAAAGGCAAGTGATGCTGTTGCAAAATCCAATGTTAAAAATATATTTTGAAAAGAGATGGAATAAGCCGTTTGACATCAAACATGAACATGTATACTTTCAAAATTGTTGGATTGCGAGACCTAGAACAACCACAAGAAGCAACAAACAAAAGATATGTTGACCATCTGATAGAAGCCACGAATGAAAACATCAGTAACAAAGTACTTGTTGATGGTACAACACGACCAACACAAGATATGAACTGGAATTACAACAAGATAACAAATTTAAAAGACCAAACTGATAATTTGGGAGCTGTAAATAAACAACACTGGGATTTGACGCTTAATGAAAAGCATGTAATTATTCATTGTGAAATGCACAAGAAGATTTAAATATGAAAAATTCGTAATATTCCCGAGCCAACCGAGGACAGAGAAGTTGCAGCAAAAGGATATGCTGACCATCTGTTCAATCGTTTGAGACATATGGTAAATAGAAGAGTATACAGTAGTTTGCTTTCTGCTGAGAACAAAAATGAAATACTTGATGAAGATGACAAAAATTTGAGAAATGTATGGAAAACCGGTAACTGAAGTAAATAACATCAAAACAGTGAACGTTATTTTCAAACAAAGTCCAAACGAGCAGGGAAAAGTGAAAGTTACTTTATACTTTTAAACCAAAACACTTTGATGAAAATTTTCAGAAAGCTGATGACAAAACCTTCTGAGAAGAATATGTCAGAGTTTCTGAAGCGAGAGTTTTGAAGTCTTGAAAACAACTGGAGGTCTTGTGACATCGCTCTGATTTTTGTGGGAAATCTCCAGTGGTTTGAAGTTGCCAATTTCTCTCAGGAAGAAATGGAGTAGTAGTGTAGATTTGTCGCGTTTGGACGCATAATTGATTTTCTGTGTTTGTGATATCCAGATGGACAAATTCGTGAGAATTAACCTTGGTTTTGGAATGTATGTGAAATTGATTTTGTGTCTTTGTCAAATGCAAAATTAACTACGGAAAGTTTTGGGGTGCACTTGTACAAATTAAAAAAACAAACAAGCTACAAATTTGCTTTGAATTGCTTTGCTTTGAAAGGAAAGAATATGAAATTGATTGTGTCTTTGTCAGATGCAAATGTAAATCAAAGTGTGGTTTGTGTGAGCAAGAAGAAATCAAGACAAGACAAATTTGGTTCAACATTTATTTTCTGTTTTTTTCCTAAAACTTGGAAATTCTCACGAATTTGTCCATCTGAATATTTCAAAGAATTGGCAATCAATTATGCGTCAAAACCGACAAATCTATACGATTAATGACATTATCAGCAAGACTAGACCTTGAGTTTGGAGTTACTGATTATGAGTTTGGGGGGATCATCCCGCTTACTCCCACTTCTGTTGAACAGTGTCACTTCCTTTTTTTTCATAACCTGGATTAGTGCATTTGATGTTTTTTTAAGTCACATCAGCAGTCCGGTAGCGAAATATGTGAAACGATATTAAGCACTTCATTGAAATTCTACCTTTGTTAGTGGCGTTAAAAATGCATTTAAGGGCAATATTTTATTAGGCCCAGCCCAGTGTAAATCTGTCATGCGATTATGAGATCGTTTTTTACGATAGCCATCAGATCGACCAAAAATATAATGGAGTTATGTCATACCAAATGGCTTTAGCTTATGTTTTGCTTTTGAATTGCCGCTTCAGCAATAGATATGTTTCCATGTACATGCAACTGCACAAGCTTTGTCTGGAAAGTCATTTAGCTATTTATTCGACGCCTACCGTGGGAATTGAGTTGTCAATTCCAAGTGTAAGAAGAACCATTTGACTTCTAACCAAGTCAAGTATACGTTTCAGACAATGTCTTTTTTATCTCGCTACAGAGAGCCAAAACAGTGTCAAATATTAGTGCGCAGCATGCATTATGGTATACCTTTGAAATACTTTTTGTAGATACAAAAGATTGTTTGGGACACCAAAAGTGTTCTCAGTTATATGTAGCTTGTGAAAAACGAGGCCCACCTATTAAGATCCGCTTCAAACGTTTTCTGAATAAAGCGCTCATATAAAGCGCTTTCAACCCTGCTCAGGAAATCGCAGGTCTAGCAGGATAAGTCAGTTTTCAACTTAGTTGTTCAAAGGTGTGAAAAGCACGTATTAACCCCATTCCTTCAGTAGCTGATTTTTTCAAATGGTACTTTCGAGTAGTTGCATCGAAATCAGCAGAAGTTTTTATTTTTTGAGTAAAGGTTTTTTTTCTTGAAATATGGTGAGGGCAGGCCCGTAGCCGCGGGGGGGCATTCAGGGGAAGTGCCCCCCAAAATTCTTTTGTGCCCCCCAAAATTTTCTTGTTCCCAGAAAAAAAAAATTTAATAAAAGCAAAAATCGTGCCCCCCTAAAAATGTATTTTGCCCCTCCAAACCTCAAAAACTGTCTACGGGCCTGGGGCAGGGATGCCCAATGATCACCTGAAGTGCGACAAAATGAGATTGCGAAATGTAATCGTGGACATGTATGGCCAAAATAACACTTGCTGGTGACTCGCGACAAGGAGGTCAATCAGGATTAAAGCCGGATGAACTCAGCGGGACTTCATTTCCTGCAAACATGTTACTTGCAGCCGTCCAGCTTTCGCACCTGCCGGCCCTCCTGCTTTTCTCTAGTGCAGTGAGTTGATTTTTGTTCAGACAACCTTCCAGCAAATTAGCCTCCCTAGTAATGTTCAGCTTTTCTTTTTAAATTTTTCGTATACAAATGTATGACTATCCAAGAGAAAAACTACAGCCGGTGTCCAATCAGTTGATAAATCGTAGCTATACAGAGGCCGGTTTCCAATCGATTCACAAATCATAGATACGCAGAAGCTGGTTTCCAATCGATTCATAAATCATAGACATACAGCGGCCAGTTTCCAATCGACTCATAAATCATATTAGATGTACAGTGGCCAGTTTCCAATCGATTTTTAATCCGTGCATATGCGTAAAGCGGCTTTGCTCCAAAATTCCTGTTAGCCATAGATGCACAAACTGGGATCAGAAGTGCATCATCTAACTTTTTGCCACAATGATACGCCAAACCAGGGATAAAATGGGCGAGATCACTTTGTTTCAAACTCACATTAGCATTTTCACTATATGGCATTTTACCGCGACCTCTCTTAAAGTACAGGATAAAACAGAAAAATGCTTCGCATTTATGCCTGTAACATAAAATGCTTTAGGATCGAAGTGCAGAGACGAAGATTTGCAAAAAGAAGCAATCTTATCTTTTTTATTTGCAAATTTTTCCTGCGATTACTTTCGAAAAGTGTGTGGTTTTCATGATGCTCGCGAACGTTGCGTAACGAGTGGGCTAAGATAGCAATCTTGTTGATACTTCTTACAGATGCTTGTCTACCAAAACTAGTTGAAATTCAAGAGCAAACAAGTCTACTTCGTTATGTTTCTCACTGATACTGATGCTTGTTTCCTGAAACTCGTTGGAATTGAAGTGCAAACAAACTCAAGTTATAACACCTAAAAATGTTTGTGTATTTTGATGCTTATCTTTAACTTTGAATATATTGCGTCCAAAACTAGTTTTTTTTGAAGAAGCGAAATTTGGTTCAATAAAAATGTGTAATAGAAAAATCTTTGTAGGTTGGATGTTGCGCGTAAAGACTGAATTTTTTGTGTATATTTCACGTTTCGTGAGTATAGAGTGGATGTTTCATGTGCAGCCGAAGAAAACTTAGTAAAAATTTCGTATCTCTGTGTTGCGTAATATTGGAATAGTTATGCAGGTTGCAAGTATGAAAAATCTCTAGTTTGCAATCAAATAGAACTGAACCACGGGGCTGTGATGCTCACCTAATTTTACCGCACTGATGCACTAAACAGTGGCAGAATCGGAGTGATCTTGCTTATATCAATTCATAATCAAGGATTTTTTCAGTGGGGGGGGCACTAGGGGATTTTTCAAAAAATTTTCCAGGGGGGAGCCAAAAGTGGTGAAATATTTTTCCCACTGGAAATTAAGAAATTAACATTTTTTGCTGAAATTTTCAAAATCCAGGGGGCCAAGCCCCCCTCCTTCCGACGCCCATGTTCATAATATGCACCTTTTTCCGAAGCGGCCCTAGAGAAAACATTTGAAGTGAAAAGTGCTTTTATGGCATCATAGGAAGGGTCTAAAAACGACAATTGCACTTAGTGCAACATTCCCAGTCGAGAGCAACAGCAACTGGACAATGACTGCAAGCGCAAATTGCGAACATCAAAACGTTGCTGGCTGCATTGAAATAAAGTTCTAATGCACAGTGATTATGTAAAACACAAAGATAAAAATGTTGCAAGTTCCATTCAAATCGAATTCAAACGCAAGACCGTTACTTTTGTCTAATTGGTTGCGGGATTCCTATGCTGAAGATGGAGCGATCTCCTTTCAAACTCATATGTGACGCTTGCTAAACAAACACTTTGTATTTCTGTTTTGTACACTTACGCAGATCACAAGTGTAAACACGTTGGGCGTTGCATTCAAATTGTTTTATAACGCAAGACGGTATCGTTCACCTAGTTTTTGCAACACTGAGTTGAGTTGAGTTGATTTTATTTGGCGATAATTAATATTCAGCTAGAAAAAACACAAATCAGTGCAAGGACGCCATGGCATTGAAGAAACCGGAAGGTTGTCGAGGCGATGCCCCTCAGCAGTTGAATTAGCCTTGTTACTGTCCAGTTTCAACTCGTGGTGGTGCATATATGTGGGAAGGAGCTGCTAGATGATCAACACAGTTACGCAGGGAGGTGCTGGGTCGCAACCGGTATCTCTCGATGGATGGGTTGCTCAGATCCGCAAGGACCTGGGCGTGGCAAAGAAAGTATAAACTCAGCTAAAATGAAACTTTGCCCGGGTTGTCATAACCCTTTCGCATCTAGCAAGCTCTACAAATTGTTTGCAGTGTTTTTTGCATTTGGATGATGGTTG
>JGI24021J15306_10008436_pt1 | contig 12681 bp, 7 predicted proteins | sample Ectturendosymbi1_FD_15306 | JGI IMG/M metagenome (IMG submission 15306) | reverse complement strand
CGTTCGCCAGAATTCCACCGATTTTGTGGAACTGCGGCATCGCGATCCCGTACTTGTCCAGTTCTTTCTGCATGTTTGTCAGTTCCTCCTCTGTAAAACAGAAAACAAGAATATTCAGTTCGCAAGCTTTTTCAAACCAGGCTGGCCATTCCAACCACACCCTAAGATCACACAGTATGCTTCGTTTGAAACTCTGCATGGCGAAAAACAAACAGACGCCAACAGTTTCATCGCTGCTGAAATCCCTTCAGAAGAAATTCTTCGACCGACAGGTGACTTCAGCATTAGCAATAACACCAAATAACCAAAGAATTTTCAGTTTATTATTACTCAAAGACGAAGAACAATTAAAGCACTTCTTTGGAGATTGCGTAGTGTAGTGTGGGCACCAACGGCGTTGGCAGTACATCATTCTTAAGTCAAGAGTTGCTACAGATAAAGTAGCTGAAAATTTCAAAACTGAATTTTTAACACAGAAAACGTAATTTGCGACTTTGACAACACAGAAGTTACTCGAAAGACTTGCACAAGACGGGCAAGCTAATGTACCAGACATTGATCAATATTGTGTTTTTTGCAAGAGCTGTTAGCGACACAATCAGCAAAAAACAGGCACTAATTACCTGTAAACTCGGCGATGCCGTACAAGTCTTTCATTTGAGGCGCGAGACCGAGCTTGAAAAGGTACAGACTGAGCGCGTGGATGCAGTAGATGGTTTTGGGCATATTTTTCCTGTCGTAAATGTCCGTTGTTTCCGGGTAAAAAATCTACAAAAAGCAGAAAATGCACTGAAACGCAGCGGCAATCCGATGGCCGGGAAAGCGAGCTTGCAATGCATCGGTGCGAAGCCGAGTGCGTTGCCCTGGAAACCAGTGAAGTGCACTTACATTTAAGTGACCACAGCCGCCGGCCAATTGCAACGAGCTAGTGAAACAAGTCGTTGTGTCAAGGGCAGGGGTGTTCAATTAGCGGCCTGCGAGCCACATGTGACCCACCACTGCATTTTCAGTGGTCACGGAAACATTCAGAAGAAATCTTCAGATCTAACATGAACCTGTAGACATTGATAAAGATCTCAACAGGTAACCTCATCCGCAATTTCAAAAAACTTGTTGAAAGATGTGAAAGGTAAACATTTGTCTCATTGAATTGCTTGCACTGGAGAGAATGTATATTAGCACAATAACAATTACAGTATAACAAAACCTTTTCCGCGTACCATTTTTGTTTTTTGTTTTATTTATTAATTCTACAATCAAATTAGAAGGTACCGCCCTCCGCTAAATACGACCTTCCTGAAAGTGACACTGGACCGCAGCCAAATTAATTGCCCACCCCTACCGCTGGATCAACCATTAGGCTAGTAAGGCCATAGCCTTAGGCTCTGGAAAAAATCGGACATCAATTTTTTTGATTTATTATTTTTATTACAAGTAACTACCGAATTACCTCCTAAAATTTAATTTTAGGCCCTTCTCTAGTCAACAGCCTTAGGTCTACAGTACCCTTCATCCGGCCCTACTCACCCCTGTGTTAAACAGATATTTTCTGTTCATCGTCACTGATTCTCGATGACCCAGCGATCTTGATCAAGTCTGCCTGTGCCTTACTGATCCAGGCCAAGTAAAAACTAGCGCATCAACTAACTCTGAGCCGTAGCAGACAGAGTAGTTGCTTTTTTGGGCAAGGCATAAGTTCAAACATGGGGGAAAGGATACCGGTCCCAGACGGACGTGTTGGTCCTAGTTGCGAGGAAAATTTATACCGTGTTCAGTCATGCAGCTTCTCCGAGACCAAGTTTTCCAAACGTTTTTGCAAACTACCGCAACGTTTCCAAACGTAGCGCGCAGTTAATAATAATAGTAACACAGGTAAAATTCAATCTACCCTTGGGGCACATGTTAATGATTACTGAGAAAATGGAAAACCTACAAAATGTACGCAGACAGACGATTGCCCATTAAGCATGCTTTGTAGCTGTCGTAACGCGGTCCTTGGGCAGGAAAACGAATGAAGTAACAGTTGCTGCATACACAACATAAGCGCAGGAAGTTTAGCTCGGCTCAAATTGCATCAGCGCACGCTCTCGTCAAGAGCGAGCAGCACAGCAGGCGCACAACCTCTCATGGCACGTAGGCACTAAGCAGCAAGTCTCGTGCAACGCACGTTGCCTGCGATTGGTCAAAAGCAGGTTCGAGATGGGCGCGACCGTTTGTGGCAATCGTGGCGTACTTAGCCCCAAGCGAGTTCGGTCCACTTAACTTATTTTAGTCAGGATCGGGTAAAGGAGTGGTGGTCATTTGAGCTCTGACCAAGCCGTGGCAATTTCTTAGGTGCCGAAAAACAAAGCTTCACCAAATCGTGGTCCACAACCACACTAGAACAGTTGAGTTCGCTCCACTACATAAGGTCAAAAGTCTGCTTTTTTTCTATCCTGCTGTGATTCGTTCACCTCAAAATATAGGATGTATGTTTGTAGGTGTGCTGCAAAATGATTAATGCTTTTCGGCCGCGTCTACGCGTTGCCTTAGGCGAACATGAGTAAAGTGCAGTGTCTACACAGATAACGTTTAACAGAAAATGGCCAATCGTTTCCAAAGCAAGATCTCCTGCCGACAGGTAAAGTGCTTCGATTTCACTGCATTAGAATAAGAAAAGCCACAAAAGGTTTCCAGCGCGTTACGTGCCGTCCGCAGCGTCTCTGTTACTCTGCACCCGCAGTAAAATGAATTATTTAGCAAGTGCACAGAATGACACGATCGCAACACCTGGCCGCGGACCCCGAACCAGAATTTCGCAAAAAACACGTTCGAAAATGAAGCAAGGGGGAGCAATAGGCAGGCCACAGGGTGTTATTCTGTTAAAACTGCAGTCACACCATTCGTTCATTTCAAATGCAAACTGTAAAGTTGCCTTCACTTTGGACATTGTAGCGCTCCTGTCCCAGCAAACAGGTTCGAAGAGAGCCTCCCCAGCAGTTCTCGCGGTTTGCTCCAAGTTAAGCGATCGTTTAAAGTTGATTCCTTCTTAAATGATTTCGTCACTGCAAACCCGAGTTGACGGTTTTCGTGGTGTATCGCATGCGATGCGTGTCACCACCACAACTCGAATTCGCAGCCATCGAAGTACCGTCTTCGAGCATGACACACAGAAAACTACTTCTCAATTTTCGAATCGAATAGGATCTATCGCGGAGAGGTAAAGCCTTTTAATTCTCCACCAGCTGTTTTTAGACTTCTAAGTGCAAAGCTTTTGATTGCATCTGGGAAAGACGTAATTTTCTTCGGCACACCAAATACCAATAGCGACAAACCTTAAAATTTTGGCCTAGTTTTCATTGGGTGTCAGCAACGTCGCGCACGATTGAAAGCCAATAAGACGCTTTGTCTCTTTTGCTGCGATGACTTTCACTGTTGCAACGCTGCTTAGCGGCAAAACTACGACGTAAGACAAAAGTCAAACCTAAGACAAACAGTTTAAAAGTCTTGCGGGAACAAATGCTGTTGGGGCGAAAAGGCTCTTCTATACTGGAGTGAGGTCACGGTTTTTCTGAAAGTAAATATGAAACTTTTGTCCGCGTTAAAAGTTCCGACATTTGTTGAGGAGCGGAACCTGTAATTGTTGCTGTCGACAGGCAGTTGCTGCATACTCGTCGTCCACAAGCCTAGCACCGTAACTGTCGTCAGGCAGTTGCTCACTATCTGTTTTTGCCTCGGTGCAAATATTCGGAACTCCATTACATGTTGCCAAGCACCATTTCCTTCACCACAAGGAAAAAATTAAAAATGCTTGAAGTTTGAAAATGTTTATTTGCGTTCGCACTTGCGTGGTGTTTCAAGAAACTCTTGGCGACACAGCTCCATGCGCTGTGGAATACACTGGGTCCTCGTGTTCGTCGAAACGCAGGGGCAGAATGTAGAAAATATTTTTTTTCCTGGTTACGAGGCAAGTTACGTACAGTACGATCTCTTCGGGGTTTCTGCCATCAACAATAATCCATTCCGCAGTAAGAAAGTTAAACATACTTTTGCCAATGAATACAAATGAAAACGGAAGCCAAGAGGGCGTTTCGTGGGCTGAAAATTACACAAGGTTTTTAGCAGATTTTCTGCGATTTGCATAATCAAAACGTATTACCGGATGTACCGCGATTTGCAGAGAAAGCATGAAACGCCATCAACTATCTCATTAGTGCAGTTGATCTTCCCCATTTTAAGTGATTTCGTCGAAAGATGAAGGTAACTCTCGCTCAAGACTTCCGCAATAAGATGAAAGCTTCAACACACACTCATCGTTTCTACCAATGAGCAGATGGGTCGCAAAAAGTCGCACTAAGTGGTTCTTCATGCACAAGTGAACACGATCAGGTAAAATTGTCGCAGCAAAACCACATCTGCTTAAGCGTGTTGTGACTGAAAACCAACAGGCAAACAGTGTACATACTTTTGGCAAGCCAACTTTTTCCATGGCTCTGAAGAAATGGTTGATGTTGTCGGTATGCTTGAAATGCAAACCTTTCTGTTTGTATTTCTTCATGTCTTTGTCGTAGATTTTTCGCAAAGGAACCAAGTCCGGCGAAAAAAAATGCGCCAACTTCCCCAAAAACACGCCATTTCTGAGTCCTTCCTCTAGCTCCACGCTGGGAGGAAGCTCTTCCTGCAAACAGCGTTCCATCCACCTGTGCACGCAAAAATCGCAGTTAATTTCGAATACATTCGGGGAAACCCTCTTGGACCAGAAAAAACACGTGACAGAAACACGCTGTATGTGGAATGATATCAATTCAGCAACACGCTACATCATAAACCAAGCGTACAAACGACATTCGTTGGAAGAATCTGGATTTCTGTTTCGTTTTCTTTTTCAATTTAAATACTACTGCTTGTTGACCGCGTGTTAAAACACACAAAAGACATAAACAATTAGGGCTAATGAATACGGCATGAAGGTAAGAGATTTCAATTCGCAGTTAGGAGTGGCACGTGCCCAGAAGTAAACCGCGATATGGCAATCCATTGTTTCAAAAGAAACAATCTCATCAGTACCTTTTATCACGCTTTTTTGAAATGGTTTATTAAAGTTATGAAACATTTCGTTTAGGGCAAAAAATACTCAATGCGTTAACTGGGATTTCAGTCAAGGCGTTGACTGGGATTTGAGTACAAGTTCCGAAATTGCACAAATCGGAAATTTTAAGGAGCAAAAGCTCTTACATTTAGATACCGGAACAGATCGAAAATTCATTTTTTAGTTTTCACAACTGGCGATTGCTTGGTTAGCCCCTGTTGACTTTGACCGGTAGGGATATCCCGGTAGAAGAATGTTGATCTTCAAGGTCCACCTATACTTCAGTAGTTACTGCTACTTCGCTACTGAAGGAAGATTTCAAAACGCTGCGGTGATGCATTAATGTGACTAGTTATTAACTGTCATGGCAGTAAATCGAGTTCCCGTAATTCCTTGAAAATCTTACCGTTTAAAACTACTTACTGCTTGGCTTCTTCCAAGTGACAGAGGTATTCATAGGCGGTCGCTTGATCTCGCAGATTGTCCATCTCCTCTGCAGACAAGCGGTCATCTTTGCCGATGCCTGAAAACGAACAATATGTCGTGCCTCGCTTATGTTCGAAGTTACCGATAAACTTATGCACAAATGCACGTAAACACTGATCTAGGATCTCCGGAAATTCTCATATTTGTTAGCCAAGATACTTGAATTTCAGTTTGCAAGTCATTGATTTGTCCGATATAGTCAGACGACTTGTCAGATTTGCCAGACGCGATGTCACATTATGACTTTTACCACGTCCATCCGTTCCTTTAGAAGGATTAGCGAGCACGCCTAAGGACACAATACTCTAATGCAATACATCCATTTCATCCAGACCAACATGGAGAGGAGTCAACGCGTTGGAAAACACAACGGCCCAATGATAACTTACCGTAATCAATCGCACGTAATGACTGTCTGCGATGCAACGAGGATGTGCTTCCAGTACTACCAACACTAAACGTTCTTTGAGAACGGCTCATTTTACATAGGTTTCGCTTCTTGGCGATCTTCACAGTGGTTATCCACTGGCGAAAAAATGTCTAGTAACTTAAACTGACCAATGTTTCCAAGAACCAGCAATGGTCCATCCGAGCTGCCAGCCAGCACAGAAAGCCGCCGTGCAACATCAACAGCAACCAATGAAAGGAAACGAACTAAACCAAATTCAAACCCTTCGACGAAAAACGACAAGAAATAAGTGGCTTGCAATGAAGGAAAACGCAAATGCGGACATGCACAGGGTGATGTAGCACTGGCATACAGTGAAAGTCTCGGTGATACACACGCAGCCCCCTCCCGTTGTTCGTGATAAAACATGTGACCATTTGCGACCAATGCACATGGGACTTGGCGTTTCGATTTTGTCTGCAGCAAAAAACCTACCTTAGAATCTGATTTTTATTAGCATTTGAAAAAGCTGCAATTGGCAGTGACTCACGTTAATGCATTTTCTGGCAACAATAGCAAATCGTTGCGCGAAACTACAGCACAATTTATCATGAAGAACGCCAGACCTTCGTAGTACCGATGGACTGTAAGATCTCACAAAAATTAAAGCATTGTATGAAATCCAAAAAATTGGGGAGAGAGTCAATAACGGAATTCTAAGTCCTGTAGACCTGGAGTTGATAATCGTTTTTCGTAAACTACTTCGTAGAAACTCAAGTCTTTACTTCATGGCAACTGCGCAGGAGTAATAAAAGACCGCCCATCGCGTTCGGCAAGCCTACATTTCTAGCCAGTAGCTGAAACGGGTGGCGCTTAAATGTCTTTGCCCAATGTTGAAAATCAATGGCACCAGCGTTTAGCGTCAGAACTATGTAACCGGTCGTCAGTAAACAGATGTTACAGGGCTAGGAAAGGCTATTAGGGCCAAAATAGCAACAAACAATCATACTTAAGGGACAAAATTATCTCGACGCAAAAACAACTATGCGCACAATACACAATATTTTAGTATGGTAGACAATGGAGTAAATGCAAAAGCATGCACAGTTGTAGGTCTTTAACAACTGCCTAATTTGAAATATCTGATAATTTAAGAATCTCTGCCGATGCCGCAATAACTGAGCATGAATGAATCCACAGGCAAGCGTGGCTATAGTTTTAACAATCTGTCAGTACTTGACTGCAGAAGTTTCCATATCTGTATACAAACTTGGCCAACTCCAAAACATCGTTTGAAAGACAGTTAGCACTGGAATACCACTACTACTACTTTGCAGCACCTAAAACGATGAAGATCACATGAATCATTGCACCTTGCAGACTACTAGGCCACAATTTATTTGGAAAACCAACATCTAGCATTTAGCCCACAAAGCAACACATTGCACTCGCTACAGTACATTTGACGGTGGTGGCCGATACTTGTGAAACGTTATAAAATGACTGCCCAACCTTTGCTGAAAAATCCACATTTTGCATGCACACATTTTTGCAGACACTAAGACCGTCGAACAAACACCAGACACTTCACATGACTAGTCCGATCATCCGTTTGGTGTTGCCATGACTTGTCAATGTAAAACTTGACTGCAACACAATTCCAGTTTGTTTGAAGAAGTGTATCACTAAATATTTTAACGTAATTCTCACATGGGTCTTCGCTAAGTGTTATTCAGACCTTACAAAATGTGGCACTGCAAGAACCTAATGTACGTTCTAACGAGTATTATAATTGCTACTCTTCCTTGCACAACAGCAGAATCACTATTCTCGCAGGTAAGTAGCACGGACAATCTGCAAACTTGTGACGCACTTAAACAACGCTCACCACACTGACTGGGTACGCACCTACGCGAGAATTGATCCCCCCACAGCGACACAAGTCAGTGTAATACATGTCTGTTCGTCAAAAACTAAAACACGATGAACAATAAGCAATCGCGAAACACGGCGAGGTCGTGTTTCCTATACAATCTCATGAAAATACGCGACTGTTCGTCACAGTCGTCAACACAAGCAGCGCCAGCAGCTAGTTCGATAACAGCGGCCACAGAAGCGGAGGCCACCGGAAACGCGTGGCATGAATTGCTGCGCACGCCAATCAACAGGCCTGTCAATCCAAGCATGTTTGGGGTGGGGCGGTTCGTAATCTTAAAATGTGTAACAATGCAAACCAACAAAGCTTTTCAACAACAATCGTAAACTTAATGAACAAAGGCAAAGCAATTGCGTAAGTGACAAACGTACGTCACATTCATGAAGAGAAAAGTTGCGTGTACCGCGTAAACTTCGCAATCAAGTCAAGTTGCAGTTCTACGCTGCAGTCCGAATGAAGAAACAGTCTACAACCAGCAACCACAAAAATCTTTTTGGAAAAATGTTTGCATAAGAGTGCTACGACAAAGCTGCACATACTTTTCCAAAAAGCAGATGATTAATTTCCAGGAAATGCTTTGAAATGGATATTCACAGAATCACTCCCAAGCGTGTCCTACCAAGAGCCTCTGCATAACTGGGTTGAGTAGCATCTCATACTTCCCAATTTTTCTCTGCGCCGAAACGACCAGGCAACGAAAAAAAATTGCAACCTACGTTTATATTGACGGCTGTGCCCCCACTCCTAAGAGCTAGACCAACGTTGTAATGTAAAGGCGGGTATTTGCAGATGTGCGTTCATGATAAGGTCAAAGTGCGTTTTTACAGACGCGGCAGACTTACCCTGAGTTTTGTTATTCTGGACCAAGCTGCCGGGTTTTCGCGCGGAGACAATTCACTATCATTTGTTGCACAACCTTGCCGACGGGTGCTGCCATGCATGGTTGTACCTGTACTGCTAATTCCTCTTTTTCCCTTGTCCTTGCAATAAGTGCAATAAACACATAAGCAAGCTGGCCAATACAACGTAGCACTGTACGATTGAAAATTAGTTTGCAGTGAAATTTCACATCGATCTGAGATTCTGGCAACACTGCACTTTGCTTGAATTAGTTTTTTTCCTTGGGTGATAAATAAATACTCGCAGGTCATTCAAAAAATCATCACCTTTTGAAGTCGGTAAAGCTACCGTCATCACGAAAAAGCTTTTTCGCAGCAGTTCGCCTGTGTCTACTGGCGTTGAAACAGTTAAAAATGGCCTGAATGATCGATTAAATAGTCTTCTTTTGACCTAAACGTGAACGTTTTTGCCGGGAATACTACGAACACTTACAACAAACATCACGAATGCACTGCGCGAAACAGATATACGAATTATTTTATTACGACATGAAAAAAAACAAAAAAAAAGATATAACCATATAAGTCCGGACCTCGCCACAAAACCTGCATTCACCAGCGGGCGCTGTGAGTTGGACTAGAACAACCCTAGCTAGCCATCTTACTTGCAGAACAAACGACGTCACTGCCTATAAGCAATTCGACGCTCGGACCGCAGCTAAGTCGTCATGGAAGCAGACGAAGGCAACACGGTTTTCACACGTATGTGACTAACCTCAAGAATCGTCATCAACATTTTACAGTTCAACAAACTCACAAATCGTTCGGGTTTACTTCAGCCTAACCTCAATTTTTTTCAGTCAAAGCACTTTCGTGGTAAAAAAATACCAACAATGATCCCTGTTGGTTGCCAACAGTGATGCTTTATTCTGCTTCACTGGACTAGATGAATTTAAAAGCACATATAAAGCACAAATCACCGTCTACGCCGAATCGCACATTTTTAATGCAGTAAATACGACTATAACTTAAATAGTTGTGAAAACGCAGCGCCTCCCAAGCTCTCAACACGGTTGCAAAATTTTTTGTAAAACTCAGCTATATTGCCTTGCTACTTGTTTCAAACACAATGCCGAAAAAGTCGATTTTTTTCGTGTGTAGACTGGTAAGTTTGAACTTCGAGGTAATGTCATGGGAGGAGTTGCAAAATGTCTGCGGAACATGGACAAATTCAGTGCTATCTGAGAAACAAAACTGCAGGATTGACAGCAACCCAATACTAAATTCAAGACCAAAAATGGTATTACGTTGATCTTTATCCGCACTCCTTGGGATTCATACAATAGTTAGACTCAATTTATCCTTTGCACAACACTCTAGCCACAGCGACGGGCTTGCGTCGTGATAAAAAACTAAATAGATAAAACACACAAATAAGATTTTTAATGCAAAATTAATCCAAGCACGCAATTACTTTCGTTTCTCTACAAATCGCAATACATTAATAACTTCTCACATGCTACATCTGCACGACCAACTTACTACATCTGAACATGAACGCAACCAAACTTAGAGACAAGAATATATCCCAGTTTAAGCGTGTCATGCAAGCCCCAAATAGCCTAAACTTTGGAGTCTGATACCAATATTCAAACATAGGACATCGCACAAATTGGCAAATTGCCGCTGCCACTAATACATTACAGTGACATCACCTACTTGAACGCCAAAATGAATACAAGCGAATGAGGTTATTTCCGCAGTGGCATATCAAAGCCACCAAGATAACCAAAGTAATGAGCCACAGGCAGTTGCGTACCAGCCCCAAATTTTGAGACGGACTAAATATTTTGACTATTTGGTTTTGGGACACCACCTCTCGAAAGCACAAAATGACAAGATATGCTAGAAATTTGAAGGACATGGCCCCTTCGCCCCCCCTGGCTACGCCTATGATCACAAGTAAGCTTGTCATGTTCCACTATGGAGATGCACTTCAACTCAAGTGATTTAAAGACAAACCATAACGAACGTAAACGACATCCGGCGATGGGCAATTTAGAATAATTTACTACATCACAACTTATTCCGGAATATTTAAACCGAATCCATAATACCGAATCTTGTCATGATTTTTTTAAATCCGCACTGGAAAAACATCTCCCTTAAGACGCCGACGTGAGATATTTTAAAACCAATCGCTTTAGTAAAGTCAACGATTCAACACAGTTGCGCCATCAGCCTAGCAAGCGTGTCAGCGCTATTTCGTTGAACTTTTAACTTTAGATAGCTTGCAATTCCTGTTTTCTTCGATTGCTCATATCATGCGGTGCGAGCGAGCAACGCAAAATGAAGAAAAGGGGCGATAATAATGCGGCAATACACTAGCCTCTTCGTTTTTCGCCACTCGCATGTCATCAGCTACAAAGAAAACATGCGTAATAATTGTTTGCACGTGTCGCACAAACGCAAAGCTTCATGACTTATGCCCTCGTGAAAAATGAAAACGGGGTCTTATTATCCGGTTTGAATTGGTATTAATGATTCGTATATAGTTTAAGATAGGAGAATAGGATTCTTCCGGATTCGCTCTTCTGAGTTGCCCATCCCTAACCTCATTTAAACGCATCCACGGCCTGCTTAAGTTATCCTGCTTAAAATATCTTAGGTAGGCCGTGACGCATCCACAGGCAAATTAAACGTACGTGACTTACGCAAGCAGAAAATGTTTCACAACAAGTTGTTTATAGAAAACACAAGCCAAAACGCGTTTCGTTAAATTTGCAATAACCTTATGCCAAACACCAGAGAGTAACGAACAAAGCAAGTTGCTCAAACACACCGATAACGAGAAGAGCATTCAGATGAAACCAGACACATTCTGTAACCGCTAATTCAACCCAAACCTTTAGGTGCTGAAATATTAACACTACCAAAAAGAGGAGGATTTGCTTCTCTGTACTTGTATACGTGCGTTATTGTGTGGACAAACCACTTAGCCTGTAGATTTTCCTTACATCTTGTTGAATTTGTCACCTCAGTTTTAATTGGTAAAAGGCTTACGCGTGCATACGTTTCATGAAACATGTTTTACTTCTGGTCAAAAAAAATAACTGATCCACGAAGAAAAACAGGGCTAATTGGTTTATCCGTGTATTGACACTGTTTGAAACAGTACAAAATATAACACATTCTTAAAAACCCACACAACGCACTTGAAACCATACTCCGGGCGCGAACTTCGTACAGTTAAAAACTTGCTTCCTACAGCATTAAGAGAAATCTAAACTGTTTCTAACCAGTCCTGTCAGCAAAATTCAACCATCGGGTCGCAATTAGTCAAGTAGTACGAACCAACTGCGCCATCTAATCTTTCAGAAAACTCGATTCGTGTCAGAAAAATCTGCTGTGTGTCGGTGCTTTGAAGATGTACAGAGTGACTTTCTGTAGGAAACATTGTCACCTTTCGTTTTGGCGAACACGCTACAGTTAACAACACCGGGGCAAGATTCCTGACAAGCAGTCATTTAATGAACAACCTCACTACTTGGATCGATGTAAATCGCTGTTACGGCGTATATCTTGCGAGTTGCAAGGTTGTACAGAGGATGAAACAACCGCACAACTCCCTAAAGTTCAATCAACCTAGCAATGACTGAGTCAGAGATGATCGAAACGTTAATTGCTATCTGCCGTAGATTTAAAGATTTTAACGCTATCGGATTTCTCATCAAAGCAGAAACTTGATTTAACGGCAGTCTAAGACCAGGATGTAATTTCAGTTAATGAAGCGATATATTAGAAATACAACTTGTGTAGACGGACACCTATTTATTACTCCATAATGATTTTGACCACACTTAAAATGTTTCTGTATGCTTTCGAGGAATCAGTCGACTGCCATCTGCTTTCGTCTTTTTGCGATGATTCAAACTTGCACATATCTCTATTCAAGTATGTANTT
>JGI24021J15306_10008433_pt1 | contig 12684 bp, 9 predicted proteins | sample Ectturendosymbi1_FD_15306 | JGI IMG/M metagenome (IMG submission 15306) | reverse complement strand
GTTGGAGTTGCTTGAGCAGATGCGTGTAACGAAGTTGAATTTTTACATTATTGTCTTGTGCAGATTTCAGCCTGAACTTTTAACCGACTATAACAGTGTCTGTAACCCTGTGATTCCACCGGCTTCAATACCTTGTACTGCGTTCTGTTTTGTCTGTTTTTATCAACCTGCGTTCTGCAGAGTGTGTGTGCTCATACTGTGGACTTCGTGTCTGCTCATAAACAAATAAATTAAATTAAATTAGTAACATAAGTTTCAAAATACAAAAATATGATGATCAGTGATGTAGTCGAGACCGTAACCTTTGAGACCGAGACCTGGTTAAAACTTCGAGACCGAGACTTCATCAAAAAAAACGAGACCGAGACTGGGGACTTGAGACTCGAGATCGAGACTCGAGACTTCACAATTTCTGCATTTCGCCGAATTAAAAAAATATCGTCATCACTTCTAAGTTGATTTTTTTTCAAATTTCTGGCATTCTTCCGAACTGTTTTGGTTGTTTCTTACCTGCAAATGCAACAAACAAAAAATTGTTGAATTATATAAATTTTACTATACCATTTCTTTGCAATAATTAAAACATACTTCCTGCTAACAGCATGATTGCACTGCTACAAAAGCTATGGATATTGCAGTATATTATGTACCTGCTCATTATAGCGCAGTTCTTTTAAGATCGCTACACTACTACAGATCCGGCTTGATCATACTGACTATCGAAAGTAAGATGTTGTGGTAGTTGACGTTTTTTGTACTTCTACAACAGTGTTTCTCAACCATTTCGCTGAAGGCAGCTAAATCCAGACCTACGATTTTGTTAGAGAACCGCACTAAAATATTTTACCGCAAGTCAATTGAAAAGTTTTGTTTTTTTTGCATTAACGAAGTCTGTTACACAAAATATTTGAGGTGTTGCTGAAAGAATACTAAGAGCCGCACAAAGAATGCTTGGGAGCTGCATGCTGCTCTTAGAACAGTGTTTGAAAGCCACTGTTCAACAAGTACCACCACGCATGCCAGCTACGATGTGACTGTCTTAGCGATGATTGAAGGTTGGCACATGAATTGTTGCAGTCTGGTGTCGTAAGTCGTAAAGGTTGCGTTTAGTGTGCTATAAAAAACACTGTTTAGGTAAAGTGAGTCTATTTGGCAAAACCGTTAGTATCTAGGAAGGGACCCGAAGCTACCTCTCAAATGGCCATAGCTCCGGCCAGGCCCGTCGCCACGGGGGACTTTTGGGGGCTTAGCCCCCACACAAACTCCAAACCCGCCCAAACTGAAATATGAAGCACTATAAATGGGTGAAGTTTTCATCAAATTTCAGAATGTCAAGCCGCTCTGAACAAACGTAAAGCCCCCTTATTGTAAACTTTCTGGCGACGGTTTTGCCTCCGGCTCCAGTCCTAAATTTTAAACTGAGCTTCGGCTCCTTTCTATTTTTAATTTGAGCTCCGGCTCAAGCTCCAGGCAAAATGCCCAACTCCGGCGCTCCGGCTTCGCAGCCCTGGGCAAGAAGGTCTGTTTATCGTATTTGATTATCAGTTACTAGCGGTAGCCTAACTACTGAAAGCAGGAAAGAGTCTGCAAGAATATTTGATCTACCAATATATTCTTTCTCACCTGCCTGTTACCTGTCACGGTGTAGTTTGTTGTTCGGGTTCGTAGGGTAGTATTAACTACAATGGGAACAATTGTCTTTATTGTTGACAAAAACCTGATTAATAAAAGTGGGACGAAAACAATTTGTTGTCAAATAATTGCACTAAAGTTTGCCAACATACACGTGTGCTATATAACTTACAAATATAAAGTGATATAACTAATTGAAAGAGGCAGTGTCAATTTGAAAAAAGTACAACATTTACAATGAATTGGTAACTTCACAATAAAGTGGAAATTCCTCCCCTAAACTCATGAAACTCCCCTCCAGGGAGGAATTCCTCCCCGGTTGGGAACCACTGCTCTAGTGAATAATAATGCTAGTTCATATTTAACGATATTCACAAGCCTATGTTGGGTTAGATAGGGTTAATCATAGCAACTTAATCTTCAAAACAATGAAATATCCCCATGCAAGATATACATTTATGTTGCCCTCCTACTTTTTCCTTGGCCCCGCAGTGACCCCCCACTTTTTAAATTCTAGAATCGCCACTGAGTGCCCCCCTACGGTGGCCACTGGTCCCCCTTCAGCTAAATTTTGCCCCCCAAACCAGGGGCGTAACGAAAGGTGGCAAGGGGAGCGCGACTCCCCGGGTGCCGAATCACTGCGGGGGCGTCAGATCATTGCGGCGGGCGCCGAATGGCTGCGGGGGCACCGAAAAGCCCCAACAATGTCACAAGTACTTTCTTCAATACAGTACATTTGCGTCCGGAAGACCTCAGTTTTAAATATGGGGGCGCCAAACTTGCTTCTTGCCCCGGGCGCCATCTAACCTCGTTACGCCCCTGCCCTTGACTCAAACCTCTAGCTACGCCACTGGTGAAAGCCGTCATGTAGGACATGATATATAAATACTGAAAAACAGTTTGCTTTTGCGCAAATTGCATTTCAATTTGTCAGCATGGTTAGTCACATGAGCTGTGATATGATTAAAAGTATTGATAGACGAAAATAATGATTGGTGCCCTTGGCCAACTACTGCTTGCTTTTTTGCAAACAAGTTCGAATTATACTGTTTTAGCCCATCATGCGCCATTAGCTTGTACACGAGATAACTTAACAGCTCTTGAGAAAGCAGACGCATGTACATGTCCAGGTTAAACAGTCAGAGGTACATCATGTGTTGTGCATGAGCGACGTAAAAATCTTGAAGATATTTATCTGCACTATGCTAAAACAGTAGCCTGTCCCTGTATCACTTTAAATCAGGGCTACTCAAATGGTGGACCGCAGTCCCAATCCGGACCTTTGGATGGCGACGGCCGGACCTCGTCAGCCTCTCAAAGTGTATTCTTTACCCAGAAGTTTTTATCCCAAAATTTTGCGCTTTTGGCCGTACTTCCAAAGCATTTATTCCTCGCCAACTGTGCGATTGTCGATCAAGCTGTTGTTCAGCTGAATTGCAGTGCACATCTGAGTTGGGCAAGCTAAGCTTTTTTGGTTCAAAGTAATTATTTCGCCATAATTGTTCAACAATAGCTTGTCACCACAATGTCTATCCTGGTGAAAATAGTGGATTCAAGGCTAGATTATAGCAACAAAATCTTTTCTTTCTGAAAACAATGCAATTATGCAAATTTATTTGTGCACAGTTATGAAAGATGCTTGAGTAAGGGAAGAGTTTTGCAGAGATTTTGGTCCTTCAGGAAAAATTTTTTATTTTTTTGCGGGACGTCAACAAAATGTGAAGAAAAGCTAAGGCATTTTCAGCTTTTTTAGGAAATAATAAAGGAAGGGAAACAGTTGAATTTTTGGTTGACATAGTGTAACACCTCAACGACTTGAATGTAAAGCTTCAAGGAGAAAAACATAGCCTACTACTCTTGATTTGATCACTACTACTTGCCCTTTCCATGAAAAAGTTTAATATTTTCAAACAAGTTATTGAAAACGAACTTAGTCATTTTCCGAGGCATTTGGGGAAAATAAAAGCAAGAAGATTCTAGATATATTCAACTTATTGAAAAGTTGATTACCAACATTGTCGAACAGTTGAGCGACTTTCTTTTCGAAAACAGTTGCTACTCTTTCCTCAAAACCCTTTTTACTGACAGACATTACCGAATTCTCAACCGAAGCAAAACGACACAGGCACATGTGTGCACCGAAGATGAAGTGGAAATTTTTATTGGTGCCGGAGGTCTGCTGGGCGTCTTCGCATATATTTATAGGCAACGACCCATCATTCACTGATGAAAGTGATGGAGCGGAATTTCGGCAGCTTGACACCACTGGTGTGGACGCAGCCAAAACTCAACTGGAATTAATTGAATTCCAATAGAATGTAGCGGTGAAAGAAATATTTTTTGATTGCACACCTGAAAACTTCTTGCCAAAGGAAGGTATCTCCAAAATTTTTTCCACTCCGCTCAAATAGTCAGTGGAAATTCTTACGATGTTTGGGTCTACCTGGTGCTGCTGGAGGGGCGAATTGTCCCCTCATGCCAGCTACAGTAAATGTAAAACTCGGGCCCCCACTTGCCTTATTATACTTCAGTTTTAGTATCTTTTGGTTTTCAGTAGTTTTTTGCGTTTTTCGCAGTATTTTTTGGTGATTTAAGGTGTTAGTATAGCCATCCACATCCGGATTCACCGTCATATCTCAGGGTTTTTCTGCGTGCTGCTAGCAACCCCCCTACAGTGGGCAGTGGACCTTTTTCAACTACGTTTTCCCTCCTGGCCTAACCATCTAGCTACGTCACTGACTGCTGACAGTCCGCACTGTCAAAAAAGAAGCTCACATCTGTATCACGAATAAAACCTTGACCATTACATTCTATTCACTGTCACTACCTTGGAAGTGAAAAAGGTCCACTGCCCTACTGATGTGATGGGGTGTTACATCAAAATGTACACAAGTAAGAGTATCTGGTGTCATACGTCGGCAACCAGATGATAATCGGGGAGGCAAAATGATTATAACTTGTTTTACTATTTTGTGGGGGCAAAATGACTGTAACTTGTTGTTGTACCTATAATAACTAAACATGTTTTTGGAAATTTCGGGTGGCAGTTGCTCGTTAAGTATTGAAAACAGGCTTTAAGATTTAATACCTCAGACCCCATTTTCAATTGCACAAGTTATTTAGCTATATGTGTGTTATTACACAGTATATCTTTAGCTTTACGAGGTAAAGCGCGATGTGTGGTGTTGTACAGCATATCTTTAGCTTTACGAGTTAAAGCACGATGTGTAATCAGCTGCATAAATTCGTCATCAAACTGCCTGGGGGAAGTAGTTGTGCTGGCACTGGTGGCACAATTACCCTGCCGTCATAGGTGGCGGAACCGGGGGGCCGCACGGGCCTAGCCCCCCCACTTTTTTCTGGGGGGGCCTGCTCCCTCACTTTTTACTTTCGAATTTGCCTAAACAAGTTTAAGCGATACATTAAGTATTGGGTCCGTTGTTAAAATAAATCGTGAATGAACTTTCAGGAATTTCGGCAGTTCGGCAGTATTTTAGCAATATTATTTGCAATTTGGCAGGATTCGTAAATGTTTGGCAGAATACAATACACGGTGCACAATCTGGTCACCGTGCTCGGGCTTGCTTACCGCACTGGTGTTGTCGAACAGTGTTGCCTGATGGTGTAATACTACACCATTTTTTGAAAAAATGTTTTACAAAAATGGTGTATTGTAATTTTACATGCTTGTGTGTAGGAAAAATTTCGTGCCACACCATGGAAAAATTGGTGTAATTTCAAGCGTTTTAACACCATTCTAAAAACTGAAATTTTGCTGAATCTTATACGCATAATGAAATATTTTACTGATCAGTTTCAACTGCTTTTTTTTTGTTTTTGCATGGGCAACGCTAACTATTAGCTCAGTGGTACACTGTCCGCCTACCAAGCGGAATGTTAAGTGTTCGATCCACGGCCATTGAGTCAATGACAGAAGCGCTCCTTGGTCAAATGCGTTCACATGTGCTTTGTCTTGTGTTTGCATTCCGGTATCAAATGCAGTTACAGAATAAGTATTCAGTTATGTTACTTCTGTGTTCTGGATCTGGAAAAGTTGTGATTTTGAATGTTTTGAGACAGATATCGTGTCATTTTGCCTGTTTTAAAATAGTGTTCTTGGTGTTTTTAACAGAGAAGTGGCGACTCCGGACGCGGGCTTAGCCCGAGTCTTCGATTACAATATATATTGTAGAACGTGAGCTTGCTTTGTATATTTGTGCCTCCACCAACTGCACACTAAAGTTGTTAAATTGATATCTTTTCATTAGGCCTTGTCACTGTTCATATACTTTGGTTCCATGTCTGGCCTTTCGCGTACATGTTGCAGGCAGGTGTGTAGTGCTATAAAAAGAGGTGTGGGAACGACGTTCCCATACCAAATGAACAGAAGTATGCACCAAATAGTTCGAATAAAGGGAGCATTCACCTACCTACAAGAATGCCCACACTGGATCTTCCTGTTTCACTGTAGACTTTTGACTAGCATTGCAAATCTGCGTGTCGTTAGCACATCTGTGAGATCGCAGCCATGTGTTAATGTAATCTAAATCTTCAAGTGACGTTACCAGTGCAAAAAGGTGTGGGAACGCCTTTCCCACCCCACTCCATCCGTGGTTGCAGGTGACCTGAATTAAAACAATCTCGTTCGCAGTAGACGTTCTCTCGCCTTCGTTTGCTCGCGCTTTACTCGGGCTCCTCCTTTGGCGCCCGAGCTGCCCACTGCAATATCAGATTGAATGTGTTTTGAGGCAATGGATTTGCATAGAACGTTGGATTTAAATTCCAAGCCGTGGATAGTTCCCATTTGGAGGATAATTTCAAACGAACGATAAATTGTCCAGCAGCTCAGGAGAATGTAAATGAGCCTAGTAGGCAGAGGACTAACTGGCGTTATCACTGCTTTGTGACGTACGTTACTCAACAGTGGAGAAGTTATCATGACAGCTGCTCATTCATTGATACGTGCTGTAACTAACATCACTGAGCAACGATAGTGCCAGCCAGAATGAATGCAAATGTAAGTGATGCAAGCCTCGAACGATTGCGTTCAGTCAGTATAAATCGTGCGGTGAGCCCGAGTGACGCTGTTGAACTGGAGTCGACCCTGTAACAGTCTATTTGAATTTCAGATGGTTCACCATATGTTTTCATAGTGGTGTAATTTTGTCTAAAATAGTGTAATTTTGACCTTCATATGGTGTAGTTAATGACGTTATATTTCAATGCGTGTGACGTAACAGTTGCCAACTCAAACCACAAAAATTTTCTATAGTTTTTTGACGTGCACTTGGGCCCCCACTTTGAAAATGGTTCCGCCACCCATGCCTGCCGTTGAATCGTCATGCCGCCAGATTGATCTGTCGCCGATTTGTCATTGAGACTACAGTTGCCAACTGTATCTGACTCAAAGTAAGGTAATCATTTCGAGAGAATATAATTGCACTTTTTTCGGAAAGGTTTCAATTTCAAAAGATGAGAGATTCATTAAATAGTTTACAGCAACCTTACGTTCAAGCCATATCTCAAATAATTTATCGCCAACAATTCTGTTTGAATAACATTTCAGGACTGAGGATGCTAAGTGTTACGAGAAACCGATTTCCTATTTAAAAAATTTGTTGATAGATTCAACTGAGTCGCCTTTGTGGATATTAGTTGTTACCACTTCCACAACGCTTTTTATGTCGAAACTCTTTTTGTTTTAAAGTCCGTACAACATAGTTTTTGCCGAAACTCTTTTTGTTGTAAAGTCTGGATATCTGTTACACACTGGAAAAGTACCCCATCAGACATTTTGTGCAGATGATAGCAGTCTGACTATATAGCACGTCGAATGGACACCAGTTAGTTTTTCGATGTCAAACTGATCTCCCGCCGATGTCATTAAACTACATTTCAACTCAATCGCCAAACAACAACAAAACAAGTGAAAGCGACATTATTTCAGTGCCACTGTAAAAGCACATTTTATTTCACTCTAAATGGCTCGATCTGCAAGTTTGTTTTTTTTGATTTCAATAAAACAGCAAAAGATTTATGTATTTTAAAAAAATCTATATAACGTGATTCTAATTCTTGAAAAACTGATTCTCAAACGTTCAATAATATAGCCCATTAAACCTGTTAAAGCCTAATGATAAAACTTAGAAAATACGACCACGCAGTTTAAATGTCTTGCCAGCCTCGCACAGTATCAACGAGAAGATCACGCGCACGCGGAAGAATAACATAAGTGGTAGTGTAAGATACTCGACTTTCGAAGAACATTCATAAATGCAAAAAACAGTAAAAACATTTGCAACAGTCTTGAAACCACGTCAAGAAACAAAAACCCGTGGTAAATGCCTGAATTTTATTCGTAAACCGCTGCAACAAAAAATCTACGCACTGTGCTTTCGAAGCTCTGCACATTTGCAGACATCAGCAACAAACCACAGTCTGCTTAATATACTTCCCAGTGGTATCAGACAGCCGCGTGACAAAATTTTTTTAAGTGCTCTACGCGGAGGTGCAGCTCATTGGTGACAGACACATGTCATCGAATATTGATGCAAAAAGCGACATTGCACTTACAAATCTCACAGCACGCAAAGTGCCACTTGCACGCAATATCTACAAGCTCTTTCGGCTCGTCACATATGCCAACAAATGCAAGTTTAACAGCATTTTACTGCAGGCAAACCATTGCTGGCTTAAAAGTATGGAGCATGCAAGCCTTTGTTCAAGCACAAATTTAACACTACATTGGTTCTGTAACTTCGCGAAGTCATCAACATTCAAGACTACATTTTCCTGAACTGCAGTAGATTTTTTCTGGCTGTGCTGCTTAACAAAATAAATAAAATAAAAATTCATAAACCTAAATACAAGTTTGAAAAACATCGTTCTGCAGCTAATTTGTGTATAGTGAGCATCAGCTCTTCAATATCTTAACGAGTGAACTGCACGTTTGTAAATAGCTTGGGATAGGCATGGGGCTAGGTTTAAGTTCAAAAATTTGTGGAACAAGTATGAACTATGAATGTCTCACATGTTTTGATACATATCCAATTTGAAGCTGTTAAAGTGGAAAAACAATAGTAGCGCTGATAAAGAAAATAAAACTAACATTTAACCACAAAAACACAAACGGATTTTGAAAAGGTTCAGTTGAAAACAACACACAACGCAGACAACCATCATAAGATCAAAACCATGCATGCCAGCCAAAAGTTTTTTTTTGACGGCAGTTGTTAATGCAACTACATTTCGTGTGAGCGAAAATTCTCGGCTCAAATCCTCAAGAAAATTGCTAAAATCCAAGTTGGACATTGGAATTTGATCAGAGGAAGCCACGCTTGTTCCTCTGCCTTTGCTCCTCGTTTCAATTGCAAAATCTATGCCCTGTCGCAGAGCAAACGAGTTCGGGTTATCATCAGATTCAAACGATTGTGCACGTTGAGCTTTTTGGACGTTTCTCGTTCTTGCCGGAAGATTCTATTTCCGAACCAATTTTATTCCGTCGCTTTTTCTTTGTTTTGTCTCCTGAAACTTCGGCTGTGCTGTCACCGTCGCCTGAAGACGGTTTAACTTTCTTTGGCGAAAATACGACTTTTTCGATGACGACCTGCACGAGCAACATCGATTAGGTTCAGAGCTCTTGTGCATAAAGCAAACAGATTGTGGAGCCTCTATTACACGCCAGTTCATGTCTTGCAAGCATTGACGCCACAGTCATTATTCCTACTGATACTAGTAAAATATATCGTCTTCATACGTTTATGATTTTATACAAACGTATATTTAGAATCCATGGAGCATATTTTGCAAGTAGTCAAAAGCACAAAATCAACACTGTTTTAAGAGGTTTCATGACACTATTATCGAGTGAAACGTTTTACTTATGCGTTTCTATGTGTCAGCGTGAAGACAAAAATGGAGTAATACATAAGTCTGCAATGAACGTTGCGGAAGTAGAGCTTAGTTTCAAACGTATTTTTTATATATAGGTAAGTAGCTAATGACGCCAAAATAAGATACACCTTATATTGCTTTACAAAAGAGGAGGAAAAATGGTTGTCATATGGACAAAGCAGCATTGCAAGAAGCGTTGCAAACAGCCTATTAACCCCGCAGCATGGCAACGATTGACGAAGTGTACTAAAAAATGTGACAAAATCACGCAAGTGTTAGTACTACTATGACTGTTTCTTCAATAATAAAACCAGCACCTATGTCAATCCGGATTTCAGCGCCGTTGAACTCTCGCTGTTATTTTATGGACGACGTGGAACAATGACAGTACACAATGGTACCTGTGGCATTCTCGCTTGACTTTCAGCATCAACCCTAAAGCAAGAAACCTTGGCTCGTGCCTGATCTACCAATGCAAAACCCACTCTTATGAAATTCCATCCAGTGCGATTTAAAACTTTGTGGCCTATACTGCTTTGTGCATTGAGATCCAGTCACGCATATTCCTCGTATTGCCACTGGCAAGTAGTGATTCTGACATTTTTCCCAAGTTAACATTATTTTTTCAGAGTAAAAAGCCTCTGAGCGTAGTAAAACCAGTTGTGGCTTATAAGATATCTTGAATGCCTGTAAAATGAGTTGTGACAGTTGATCAACGCGTTCAGCACCTGCTGCTAGGTACATTGGTATTTTATTTTTTGTTGGGTCTTCTGAGAGATGCGTCAATAATAATTATAATACTTACAATACATTCAAGTGCTGTATTTGTACTAGGCAAAGTAAATCGCACAATGTTAAACTTACACCAAGAGTCACAAAATGTTTCCACAGATGAACATAAACAGAAGGTTCTGTTGCTGCAATACAGCAGTCGAACATGCATAATACAGCTACAGTATTGACAATACAGTAAATAGGCCCATTCGAAGTTGACTTTTTACTTGTTCAGTACGGTGAGTTCTGTAATATTTGTGCTCCATTACATAAACGCCTCTGAGAGGAGTTGTAATCATTATGAAAAGTTTGTTAATTTTTACTTCCAAAAATCGAAACATTGTGATAACATGAATTCCTTACGCACACATTGTCGTCGTCAGCAATATTTGCGTTCAGTCCAGAGAAGAGGCTGTAACATTCAGGATTTTCAACTCATTGGATTAAGCCAAGGGGCTACTCCTGAAAACCGTATTGCGGTACAACAGGTATACCCGGAGTGTAAGTCATGTTAAATCGGTTCAAAATCCAGACTTGTCCGCGGGAATCCCATGGGGTGAGACAGTGGACTTGAAAATTTAACATTTTTCCCATGTCCCACGGTTACCAAGTTTACGTCATATAGTAGGAATTTTCTGATGATGAATACCGTTATGATGTATGCTCACAGCACAATAAGTATTTCACATAGATGTTCTGTACCGTAGTGTGTTGATTCGAAACCCCTGAAAATAAGATTGTCGGGCCCTTTTCTAGACTATAACTAAAAAAGGGATACCCGTTGGTCCTCCAAACTGGACGCTTTGGGTTGTGTTAACCGCTGTTCTGTAGAGGCTAGACATTGGACAAGCACATGGTATACAATGTAGGATGTATGTGTGGCAGAAAAGGGACTAAAAACATTGTCCCCTGCCATTTACGAAAGTGATTGCGCAATTCATAGCCTCTCCTTGCAACGTATACTGATTGCCGCATGACCCCGTTTACAGTAGTCTCAATGCAAGGCCTCTTCAACACAAATGCGCCCACAGCAACGCCTTCTCTTTGCACCCTGATCAGGGCAGCAACCAGCTGACATTTTCGAGGGAGAGGCAAAATGATTGTAACTTGCTGTGGCACTATTTTCGGGGGTTGGGAGAAAATAATTGTAAGTTGATTATGCACCCAGGGGTGGATTTACACATGTGGAGGTCCAAGGGCAGCCCTTGTGTGAGGCCTCAGTGCTATTGTTACGTCACAAGGCCTCTTGACACAGCAAGGGAAATTCTTACAGTATATATTGAAATATCTGCATCGCTAAATTTGTTGATTATATTTTCATTAAGGACCCGTGAAGTTCACTTTCGCCCAAATAATTCTTTCGTTCTGTTGGTTGTAGTTTTCCTCAAAAAAATGACAATAATTTCAATAAATATAAACTTTTCTTTGTTTCCTAATACTGTTGTTATTAACTATTTCTATGATTATTTACATAAAATATGTTAAACCAGCCTTAACCAGGGAGCTCACGGCTCATTAACTGTGAAGACCCCCGATTTGTGGAGATCCCTGTGTAGGCGCCAACTTTGCACTCCCCTAAATCCGGCCCTGTAATGTACCTACAGTACCAACTAAACATGGTACTGTAGGTACATTACAGGGCCGGATTTAGGGGAGTGCAAATGTTTTTAAAAATTTCGGGGCAGGGAATTGTCCGGTTGCTCGCCCCTGGTTGCGGGCCTGCCCACGATCAGAGCCCGATTAAAGGGTACGGGGACCCGGGACAATTTTCACTGTAGGGCCCCTGGCCTTATGACGTATTTCATGACGTCATATTTTGTAAAAATTACGTTTTCGCTGATTCGCAATGGTTTCGCTTGCTTTTTCCGGTAGTCAAGAATGTACTTACTCAACTGTACCTACAGTTAGCTGCGAGAGGATAGTTTAAACACTAGAGTGTATTCTTACTATGAAAAAATATTTCACAGGCTGGAGACTCACTCGGCAAGAAACAACATTCACCCGAACAATAAGCAGAAACCAGAAATACAAAAAAACACCGGTAAAATAACATGTCAATATGGCCAGCCTGGCTGAGCGTGAAAGGTGCTTCGAAGCTTATGTCGTGATTTTCACCTACATTTTCAGGTGCTCTGGTTAACCCCACATTGGTTTAACGTTGCTGCTTGAAAGTTTTGCTGAAAAAAAAACGATTCAGTCGTGGGGTTTTAGCTAACACTGCCAGATACTTGCGCATTTCCTTAGAAACTTTGCGATTTTTAGCTTCTGAAGGCATTACAAATTTCGGCACCGCGCGAGCTAAACACTGCAATCATGTTTTCTGCTCTTTCGTTCTACAAATCGACTGATTAAAACCTTTTCTGACGGACTACGCAATAGCATGTG
>JGI24021J15306_10008430_pt1 | contig 12684 bp, 9 predicted proteins | sample Ectturendosymbi1_FD_15306 | JGI IMG/M metagenome (IMG submission 15306) | reverse complement strand
TCAGTATAGCACAAAGTTTTAGACAGAGTGGGGGTTAGCTGACACAATTACACAATTACCACACTAGAAACAAAACCCTACAAACCTTATTCAAATAGAAACACCAGCCATTACATAAAAAAATGAAGTCAATTGAAGTTGCACTATTTGAGTTATACGTATTTAAAATATCATCATGCTTGAATGCACGTGAAAAACATGTTGCCTTGTAACAACGATCAACCAGGGTTCAAAGGTCACCAGTGAAAAACTTTCTGTGTTGTTTTGTTCAGCATGGAGCCTTCCACTTTATTGCAAAATATTGAATGAAAATATTCAGAGATAAAGGAGTGACAATCAGTTGAAGTTCCAACAGCAAAACTCCAAGAATTTTTTGGTCCAATCCTCTCGATAAACATCAAAATTTCAAATGCTCATAATTTCATAAATACAGGTCCGATTTCAAAAATTCCAACTTTGTTGATCCCAGAAGCCTGAGATCTTTCACCTTATAAAATTTCGTGAATTTTGGTGAGGGTCAGATAAAAAATCCCCATTTTGCTGGAAACTATGAACATAAATTGTGACACCTGACAATGAATGACCCTGACCGTAATGTCTAATTTAAATGTGGGCAAGCTTTTAGTGGCTGTTTGTCTATGTTGTGTAAAGAATAGGCTAAGCCATAACTTTAAACCTCAACATGTTGTGTCTCACTGTATTGTGTTAGTCATGTGACCTTTTCAACCATTTGTGTTCTATCAAGGGCAAAATAGCCAGGACATATATTTTGCCTCATGAAGCAAAATAGACAGTATCTTTTTAATATGAGTTACTTGGAAGTTTTTGGAGTGTTAACAGGAGTCGGAGTTGGCGTTTCAAAATTTTTCAGAGTGGGAGCAGGAGTTGTAAAGCAAGAGGAGCGGAGTCGGAGTCTGAAAAATGTGACTCCGCTCATCTCTGTCAGAGTTGGAAATTCTGGAAAAGTCGGAGTGAGATATTTTTTGCCTCCGACTTTGCAACCCTGGTGGATAGTATGTTAAAGCTCCAATTTTAAAGAAACACGATATGTACAATTTCAAGGTGCGAGAACCTCCACTGAAGCAAACTCACAGAATAGCGATGGCATGGGCTGGAGATAGGCTTTTTCTCTTTTATCTCAACACGAAGCAAATGTACTGTGGTGTTATCATTTTGCTCTTGGCAAGATGACGTGGAATTTGTTTTGCTGTGAACAGTTTTTTTGTGAATAGTTTTTTTGTTGCAAGAAGTTCCTCAGTGTTGCAATTTTAGGATAGATCTGTTTTATGATCTACTGATAGTCCTTGGTTGTAAAATTGTGACATTGATGATTTGATGTATTTCATTGATTTTCTGTCTATTGTATCTGGTGCTACTTTTTTCACTTCAACGTGGTACGCAGATTTCGCTTGCAGGTTTTTTTAATAAAGTTTATTGATTCTATAGAATGGTGACTGGCAAGGATATGTAAGTTTTATGAAAATATGGTAGTGTTTGATTTAAAATTAATGATATTTTTTATATGACATTTTTTTTCTAATGGTTCGTGCTTTCTGAGACAGTTATAGTGTCATGCAAATGTGTACTGATTTATGAATGTGTCCATGCACAATTTATGTTTATAGTTTAAATTTGTAGTGCAATAGAAAAATTTCCAAATGGCCATAAATCATGGCTAGTTAGTATTTTATGTCCACCAAATCAGCCCAAAACTGCTTGGCATCCAACATTAATTTGGCATAAAAACACTTGGCAGTGAATGTGTTAAATGCATAATGTAGTGCAAGGTTTCTCAACATGTGGGCCATGACTCAAAGTGGTCTATAAAATAATTTTTGATGTGCCATGGCCTGGCATTATTGAAATTGTGCATGTTAATGTTTTGCAAGGTGAACCTTTAATTGAATACGTAGGTAGCTCTTGAGCTACAAATGTCATAATATGCTCTCTTTTATCATTGTATTAGGAATTATTGCACATGGAAATTTCCACATAGCCTACCACGTTGTGCACATTATACAGTTACCATGTTGTGCACATTACATTTTGAGGCAGACAGGCGGTTCTTATTGCCATAAAAATGAGATGTAGAAGCAGACTTAAGGTGAAAGATGACTTGTTCTTTGCATCATCATGTATTGAGCATTGAATATCTATAGAAAAGGAGCCTGGGCTCCTGTCAGAGCTAGCTGGGAGTTAACCAGTTTCTAATGGCATCACATCAGCTGGTATGGCTTCCTGTACAAGGAAATGGTGATCTGCCAGGTCCCACCTGGTGGGTGTGGTAGTGGGAAGGGCTTAATGGTATCCCCAAAATTGAGCTAGGGTAATTGGGAAGGTAACCACTTGAATATGTCCGGCATACCTGCAAGAATAATAAATGACCAATGCCAGACATTAAGAGGTGCAGTATACCCACCAGATCATCAAAATGGCTCAAAATTGAGCTAGATCAGCTGTGAAGGTAACCACTTGAAACCTGTTGCAAAATGTCCAGCACTCTCTGAGCTCCTGGTCTACTATGCTTTCTAACAACTTAAGGCTCAGCCTCACACTGATTTTAGCATGTGTGTTATTAAATGTAGTTTTCATTTTCGCTCTGTTCATGTTCAACAGTTCTGGCATTGGAGAAGTTGTATAGTCTGTGGGCCACAGACTGTCTGTGTATTAACTGGGCCACATACTCGGAAATGTTGAGAACCTTTGCTTTAGTGTGAAAACTTATATTTTTCTAGTTTGATTTCTGGTAATGCAACAACTATTTTTCAGCTACCATATGACAAGATTTCTTCATTTGTTATACCTACATGTTAATCAATGGCCAGATGATGCATAGTTATTAGTTAGTACAGGATAAAATGCTTTGTCCTATAACACAAATGCAGCTATGACACATGGTTTTTTGTTGTTAGTAGGGCAACCAATTTTTTGGCCTAAAAACTTAAAATTTTGACTTTATTTGATCTGTAAATTTTCTGCATTTGCAACAAGCAACTGTAGTTCATACATTGTGTGGCTGTCCCTAAAGATGTAGTTGGACGTTACAAGCATCACACTCTTTTCCATGTGGAATATTTTTATTTCATTTTTTATTTGTGTGTTTGATTCAGACTCATGATCCAGGTAACAAGGGTAATCGAATAACACATGAACACAAAATGGTTTAGTCAATACATTGAAGAGTAGGTGTTAGTTAAAAAACACAGTCAACACAAGAGAGGAGCAAAACACTGAAAGTGAAACAGCACACCAGCAATTTTTATGCTTTAGTATAATAATATTTATTTGTGGAGTATAAATGCATGCATCCTTTCTCTAATGTTTTGTATTGAACTCTTGCAGAAAGGCATTGTTACAAATGTGTTTTTAATAAGTGAAGATTAATCAAAAGCATTACCACTCTGGGTTAATTACATATATGTATTTGTTAGAATTTGATTTTTGAAAACTTTTAGGATTGTCATAAACCAACATTTTTGCTTATTATGTGGTAAGATCAGGCTTAGGCTATGATGCACGAGGAACATTTTAAAAAAGAATCTGGAGCAAGAGGTAACAATTATATTGTTAATTTTATCCAAACCAAGGTTGCGGAGTCAGAGATAAAGTTTCCAACGTCAACTTTTTGAAATTTTTGACTCCGATCTTTCCGAAATTTCCGACTCCTTAACATATAGGGAATAAAATTTGGCTGTTGAAATCATTGGAAATCGTGGTGCGCAGCAAGAAATCTATGTTTCAACAAAATTTTAAAAAGAAATGTACAATTTCAACAGCAATTCCCAATTTAAGACTGTGATGAAAAAAATGATCCAATTGAACATCTGGAGTCGGACAAAAAAATCGGACTCCAACCCCCAGTGTTGTTAGGAATCCAACTCCACCCAAAAACCTCCGACTCTGCAACCCTGCTCCAAACACTGCTTTTTTCACTTATTGAATTGCAATTATTTATTTTTAGGTTGTTTAAATGTTGTCCTTAAAACTATTAGCTAATGTAATTTGTAAATGAGCTAATATCAGTCGGCTAATACCAAATAATTAAGTTAATGAAAGTTGGAATTTCATATTAAGTTAATATTAGTGTTGTTAAAATGTCTCATTCTGCAAACGCGTTGGCTTTTATTTATTGAATCTCTTTAACTCTTACCTGCAATGTAGTTTAACGACTTCTGCAGGTTTTTGGCTACTTAAGACACAAACCAGGCTGGGGTGGTTCTGTACAATTTATTGCCTTTGATTCAATAAATTTGATTCAGCATTACTTTTGAGAGTGCATAATGAAGCTTTAACCAACCACTGGCACACAAAGATATGTGATACTCTGAAGCAGGGTGATAAGAAAACTGAACCAAATGGTACCATGCTGAAGCATGTGAGGCCATAACACATGTAAAATAATCAAACAGTTTGCCCAATCTTTGTACTTCTTTGCCCGTTTTCATCGTTTTTATTCATTGCTTTGGGTAAAAGCAATTTTTTCACTGTCTTCTGTCTTTTCGACCAACTGCGACGAGACGTCTGCGAACTGCAGAGGAACTGATTTGGATACCATTCTTCTTCAAATCCGTATTCAATGCGTCGCTCGTTTTGCGGGAATCTTTTTTACTTTATCTAAGTAAGTCGCCATCGTCTTGTGGAATGGTTTCTTCTTACGACCACAAGAAACTGATCCAGCCTCCTGTTTCAACTTCTTGACTCGCATGACAGTTGCAAGATTCACACCAACCAATGCAACAATGTCTCTATACGTCATTAGCTTTGTGTTCGTGCAAAGTTACGATCTTCATACGTTTTCTGCGTGTCACGTCAATCTTGCACAGTGGTTGACTTACGACTATTGTACAGCTGTTTCAAGAGATAGAGTTTCTTAAGTCTGATGCAATTGAGGTAGACACAATGATTGCATCAGCAAACTGATAAAACTGACTACAGGTATTCATTAAATGGAAATTATAATGCCTGTGACGCGAGTACAGGGAATACGATTTTCCACTGAAAAAACGCTTTGTTTCAATTAATTTGCGCAAGGGTGTATGTGAGGAACTTGTGTGAGCATTTCTTATATGTGCACTAGATGACATTTTGTAAGATTAAAAATGTAGTATCCTGTATAATAAATTACTAAAGAATTAACAATGTAAGGCTGGCATCAAATCGTATTTGTTGCAAGGGCCATACATGCTTTTTCCATTTTTGGCTCAGACTTCGATTTACACCTATTGACATAGATTGTTTTAAATCATTTTGTGAATGGTAGTCATGGACAGGTGGGCAAATAAAGTTGCTCTGGTCACTGGAGCTTCTTCGGGAATCGGAAAATCCATTGCTGAGAAGTTGGCTAAGCATGGGATGAAAGTTGTTGCGTGTGCTCGAAACATGGAACGATTGCAAGAGTTTGCTGCTGCTGTGAACAAAGAATGTCTTGGAGAAATATTTCCTTACGCTTGTGACATCAGTGATGAAGAGCAAATACAATCGATGTTTAAATTCATCAAAGGCAAGTTTGGTAAATTACATGTTTGTGTCAACAATGCTGGTTTGGCAATGTCTTCTTCAATTCTTTCTGGTTCATCAGAGGTAAGTTGCAAACTTGACGATTCCTGTTCATTATTGCTTTTTAAATGCAGCAAAGCAATGCTACTGCTAATTATGTGCAAAAACCTTGGTATGGACTCTCTGTTGACACAGTAGATTGGCTGAAGTTGCATTTCACAACACCACTTACTACCATAAACTTCAGAATTCAGGTGTGTTCAAAGGTGCGTGTGAGACGTTATGAGAGAGTAATAGTTTCCTGAAGAAAGGCGTGGGCAATACATTGGGTCCAGATACAGCTGCAGCGTCTCCCAGAGTGGATAAACATTCCCACCTGCCTTGTCCATGCCTACAGTAGATTGATTGATTTAAGCCACTGAATAGTTCAGTTTAGCCGTTTGAAGTAACCATTTGATCCATAGCAGGTGTCACCACTTCAGGCCAGAGTGGAGCTGGGAATAATGATGGCTAATGGATATTTCTGTTTCTTAAAAACAGCAGCAGAACTTGCGAGTTGTAGCCCCATTGCCGGTTGCAGTTCAGCGTCATACCCAGGCCGGGATGGTGAATCTATTTGCAGACAAATATATTAGCCGTAGAACGCTGTACAAATCGCCAATTTCTAAGAAAATATGGAACCGTTTCGAGCAAGTATCTTGAGCCGAAACATTGCGCAGGATGCACCGTAGTCTTTGAAGCCAATAAGCTTTACCCAGCTATTGCCGATCAGATTGCGCTGCAGTAAAGCAGACAGGTTCAAATGTGAAATTTTTAGTTTCCTGTTAGGTTGCATTGCTGGAGATGGTTGCGGCTTAAGTTAATCGCTGAAGCTGTATCCTTTCAGAAAGGCCAATGTCTTTGGTGGCTTGCTTCTTGAATTTGTAATGCGCCTCAGTTAATGGATGCCGTTGATTTGGATCAGCTATAGAAAACAAGAAGTTGTATGAGTTTTACTTTAAAAAAAATTATATCCACTGGATTTTCTTGTATTGAGCTTTTCAAAATTAGCCAGCGAAGCAATGAGCATTTGATTTGCAATATTAAGGCGATAAAGAAAATTTTGGCTGATCAACGTGGAAAATTGCAGTTGATATATTCACTGAAAGTGCTTCGGTTACTGTCCAAAGCGGTCCTTTGCGAAAATTTTTTGAAAATCTTGTTTTGCTTAAAATCTTTTTCACTGCATGCTCTCAGTGCCAATTTTAGTGTTACGGTTAAACTCTTGCATTGCAGAAATGGAGACGTGTGTTTGACGTAAACGTGATTGGCTTATGCATTTGCACGAGAGAGTCTGTAAAGATTATGAATGGCTGTGGTATCGATGACGGTCATGTAATCAACATCAATAGCGTTGTTGGTCACAAAGTTGGGGATAAGCCAATCTACGCTGGAAGTAAGTTCGCTGTAACTGCCTTGACCGAAGGCCTTCGTCAAGAATTGTGCAATGCCAAGTCACACATTCGATCTACTTCCATATCCCCGGGATTCGTTGAGACGGAATTTGCGTACAGGTAGAAATGGTTTGGTTAAATGGGGATTGGAAACCCATTTGTTAAGCTGTTTGCTGTACAAAGTGATCTGTGAAAAAGCCTACATTGTTAAAACTCTTGACTTTCCAATGACACCCCTGTTTCGTTAAGTGAAGTTCACTTTTATCTTTTACGTATGGAATGGCAGATAACTGTCATGAAACAGGATATATTGACGTGTGTGCGCTGGAGATGCCAGCTAAATTTTGGTATACAGTATTTGAAATTTCTGTTCTATGCATGCTATAAGACCGTGGTTCTCATTTAAAAAAATTTGCATAACGGTCTTCTTACAAATTTCTAGATGTCTCGCCGTCCACTATCAAATCAAAAAGCAAACAGCACCAAAAACGAATTTAAGCATAGACTTGTTACCGTAATAAGTACAGTTCAATGGGATGGGTGCGCCTGTTTGGCTTCTACCAGTTTTTATAGCTTGGATTCTGTTTTTGAAAGTGCAACTCTTAATATGATGTGTCACGTCCAATTTGTTTCTGAATCTTTTTCTGATTGCGAGTAGTATAGAAAAAATTGTTTCACACTCGTAGGTTGTTGGCAAGGGAATAAGCACTCTCACAAATATCCACAATCGATAGGCTATAGCACAGCTGACCAACTCTTATCAATCACACGCATCATATTGGTTCCCTCTATATGATGTTTCCTATGCAACTGCTTACTGCGTGGTCCTGGCGCAACATCAACCCTTTAAGGCCCACAACGGCCACTTTATTGACCAGAGTTTGCAATTCCACATCTCGCCAGTCGATTGAGCTAGAGCGCTGTTCAAACCCTCTACGGATTCGGCAAGACGTCTAGTTTACATTGAAAAACCAATTTTCGTTTTGGGTTTAGGGTTCTCTGTGGGTGACATCATAATGGGGGCATGTCTTCGCGATTTTATGACTGAGGTTACCTGGCCCTGGGCGCCAACACAACGTGCGATTTTTTAGCTGAAATTTTTTTTGGTATGTAGGTTATGATCCGAGTCTCACAGCCCTTGATTGGTTTGCTAGCATATCTGGAGCCAAAATTATGGCCCCCAAAACAAAAATTGCTAAACATTTTACTCCCACAAACGCTGACCCTGGGTATATTATACCCATGGCCATAACTCGCCAGCAAAATGAGCTAGAGAGCTGTTCAATCCCTCTAAAAACTGAGAAAGTCTTGTTCAGAATTAAAACAAAAACATTTACTTTTAAATATACGGCTTTTTGTTGATGTTTACATAACTAGAGGATATATGTGACATTTTGTTTACATTTGGATGAAGTCAACATCCTGTGGGAGTGGACCAATCGAGCCGATTTCGTAGCTGAAAGTTTTATTGGATTCATGGCTATAATACGAGTCTTAGAGGGTTTGATTGACTTTGTAGCGTTTCTGGTTCAAAAGTTATGGCATGGCAAAACATTTTAATTAGAGAAATCCCCCATGTATTTCTGAAGAATTTGTTTTATTTGGCCAGAAATTGTTTTATTTAAGTTTGGCCCCAGAAACGTTGAATGTCGATCAACGGCTCAGAAGGCTCGTATTATAGCCTAGAATCCAATGAAACTTTGAGCCACAAAATCGGCTTATTCCATCGGCGATGACGTCATCAAAATCGCAAAACCTCCCCCGAACATGACACCATTGGCCAAAAACCCCAAACGCAAAACTTAATCTAAAAAAATATAAGCAACAAGACTTTTCCCATCTATAGAGTTTGAACAGCTTTCTAGCTTTAACCTGCTGCCGAGTGATGAACTTATGACTGACTAAAATTCGGCCTGAAAGGGCAAATGATACCTCTCGAGGAACGTCTTCATTTTTGTCAAAGATGGGGTTTTTGAGCCATAATTATGGGTCCAGATATGCTAGAAAGGCCATCAAAGCTCTACAAACGCGGCTTATAGCAAAAAATGGCTCAGTGGGTTGGCGCCAAGGTTCAGGTGTACTTGGCCAAAATGGCGAAAACATGCCCCCATTGTGACGTCACTCACAGAGAAGCCCAATCCCAAAACGAATAAATTCTAAAAAATCTGAACAAGAAGACTTGTCAAACCCGTAGAGATTTTTTTCGAACAGCTCTCTAGCTCAATCGGCTGGCGAGTCATGGCCATGGGTATAATATACCCGTAGACCTTAGACTCTAAGGCTTAGAGGGTCAAAATTCTACTCGATTAGAATTCAGCACAAAGCAGAAAACAATGCCTCGTTGTGATATCACAAAGCAGCATTGCGCAGTGCTGGCACAAAAGGCCCAATCAACTCTGGACTTGAAACGTCCATTCTCAAATCAGTAGTTACGCGGTACCCTGAAAATTGGTTCGCGGTCACCAACGGAACCGCGGGCCCCTCTTTGAGAACCACTGCTCTAAGTTGTGTGTGTGAGATCTTCCAGTGGACAAACTCCGTGCGGATAAAAAAATACTTTCTTTACTTTGGTGCATGACGCATCAACCACGATGACAACTATATATCGTTGATGTTCAGAGGCGTGATGAATAGTTGTTTCGCTACGACAAAGTTCCGGAACATCAGTGTTCGATGCAGTCGAAATTCACACATAAGTGACTGAGCGTTGGGTTTTTTCTTTCCACGCAGGTTGTACAAGGAAGACCAGGACCCTGATCCTGACCGAGCTCAGAAGTTGTACTCGGGCATAAAATGCCTGCAAGGTGAAGACATTGCCGACGCTGCAATCTACGCCCTCAGCGCTCCCGCCCACGTCAATGTTAATGAGATAATCATACGTCCTACAGAGCAGAGAGTTTAAAAAAACTGCAGTCGCATGCAAAGGTCTCTTCTGCCAATTACGTCTTGAGGTTTTCATCGTCGCTTGCGAATCTATCCTTGACCGCGTCTGAATGCTGTTGATATGAGTTCTGCCACGCAGCTTTGTGCGTGGTGCAGTTTGCTGAAATTATTTTCGAACGAAAATAGTAAAGAATCAATTTCCGTTAGTTTTTTGTTCCTTCGTGAAAATTAGCAGAACTATGTTAATGCTAGTGCGGGCAAATTGCCTCATTTCGGAATTGTTATTTGTATCAAGTCATTAGTGCAGTTTGTTTTGGTGGACTAGTGCTCCCAAGTACCTTGGTAAACTTATCTGACGTGTGTCTTTAGGTGGTGTGTTTTGATCGCAGCTCTTGGCGTTTTCTGCTGTTTGCAAGTGGTCCGTTTAGAAGTATCTGTTAGATGGTCTTTGTTCACTGCGGTGCTATGAATACTTTTGTGGACTGTGGTGCTATGAAGACTTTTGTTGACAAGTTTGATGCTGTTTTGATTTTCTGTCCTTTTGGCTTATCCACCATTTGAGATTTTTGGTTCCCTTTATACTAAATTGGTCTATTAGAAAAGGTACTTTCCTCAACTTGTTCATGTCGCCAAATGTTTTGTTAGCTGCATTAATTGAAAATAAATGAACCACGGAAATGCTGTTCAATCACCACGAAATGAACACGTATCCAAAAAACTTATGGCACTTAACAAATACGTCTCCGAAATTTGTGGTCTACACCTGGAATCGGCCATAGTTACACAATTAATAAACAATAGTCTTGAGTGGGTCGAACTGCTGGTAATAAATGCTGTCCGCGATCGCCTGAAACGATGCGAAAGTGGACGCGCGAGGTGCTTCAGTCCAACGAACAGCAATTTTCAGTTTTGGACATTTGATTAAACACTCAAGCAAATTTGCCTGATTTTGTTATTTGGCCTAGAGTTCCCAAATTCCACAAACCTTTCGATTGCAGAGGATGGGTGTTGCTGATGTTGTTGTTCAAACGATATGATGACGTTGTATCATGTCGGCAATAGTGAGATGCTGCAGAACTGTGCTTGAGACGATGCTGAAAACCTGTGGCTCTTGAACTCAATAAGAAATATCGATATTGGCCCAATGATGCCTTATCGGTCGAGCTAGAACAGTATGTTACATCGATGCTGCGAAATATTTTGTTTTGCCAAGTGTGGAGGCTATGATCTCATTTACTGAGGTGGTACGATTAAAATTTAGCTTTGCTTACAGAGCGAAAATATATGCGAAGAAGGTGATTTCACGTTTATGCAAATACACAGCTTAAGCATCGTACGACTGTGTCGGTAGAAGTAGATGTTACAGTTGTTGATTCACCACTTGAGCGCTGTTGAACTACGAACGTCAAGCTGGCTAAGAGAACATGAAGTCGGTAGTTACTGATAGTTTCTCGAAAACGGCAAGTATTGTTGAAGTCGCTATAGAAGCAAAAATGCTGAAAGGGATAAAAACACGACAAGCCCGATGGAAATTGTTACTATATAGAAAATTTCAAAACATTTTAAGGTGCTTATTGTGAGGCTTTCATCTGGATTGGCATGATGATCTTCATTGGCAAGTGTAGCGTACCTGTGTTTTTAAATCCAAATGTGGCACGAACTTGTTAAGTTTCCGTAAGGAATAAGAGCTTTATAGATCTTGTGTTGGAAACACAAAGAAATAAAAGCTTCAAACATAAGCGCAGAAGACTGCGCCGGCACGCAAACTGCTCGACATCTATTTCATTGCATGGTTTTGTAGCATCATTAATTTACTCGGCAATTTATGTCTGCAGGTAAAATGAATAGGCACAAAATAGGACTGTTTATTGTGTCTGGTACTTCAGCACGCATCCAAACAGTTTCCTTGCAACACTGAATAAATACGGAACGATGATCGTGACCTCCGCGACTGATTCAGCGTTTCAAAGTGATATGAGTTTGCGGCCGTACTAAGAAGATTTGCAAAATGAGTTAAGTGCGAAGGAAAAACATACTGCGCAAAGAACGTCTTAGACGTGTCACTCATTATGGCAATGCTAAACGTTGTTTTTGTGTCTCTCATGAGTCCACATTGTCTTCATCAGTGGTGTCTAACAAAGGTAAGATGCAAATAAATGATCCTTATTCGTGGTTGCGTAAGATAGCTTATATCTGTCGTAATTAGCACCGATTTCTTCCTTGACTGATGACTTCAAGCTACAGTGCTACATGCTTTCTTAGGGCAGCAGTTTTCCTCAGAGCGCGACATCTAAATTGCCCAGGGCTGAAGCAGAGTGAAAGGCCTGGGAACAAATGTAGGATTCTGGGTTGGTTGCGGTCCCGAGTGTAGTCGGTCGATCACGATTCCACAAAGATCCTACTAGTTGAGGGTGTAGAGAAGTGGTTCCAGGGCCGGATTAAGGGGGGAAATTGCCACGGCCCCCCGCTGCAAGGGGCCCCCCGTGGTGAAATTTATTTGTTTCAGATAACATACTCGTTTGAAAAATTTTATACAATTTTGTATTATATTCCTATGTTGCGTTAAGTATCAGGGGCCCCCAACAGCAGGGGCGGCTCGTCTAGAGGGGCTGCCGGGCTGCAGCCCTCCCTGAAAAATGTAATGCAAAAAATTCCGCCAAACGGCCAAACTCGCCTTAAGTTTGGATTTTGTTTCGAAAATTTCACAACACTAGCATTTTCGGTACTTCCGACACCATTTTTGCTCAACGTTTCCCAGGAATCCAACAAAACCTTTGTTTCGCTGCTTTCCAACGACGCCGCTTATGCGATGACGTTTTCAGCACACTTGCCGATGAATTTGGCGATTTCGGGGCTGTCTTCGGCACAGCCC
>JGI24021J15306_10008429_pt1 | contig 12684 bp, 10 predicted proteins | sample Ectturendosymbi1_FD_15306 | JGI IMG/M metagenome (IMG submission 15306) | reverse complement strand
TGGATTTAATTGTTTTTGCTTAACCGGTTTTAATTGAATTTAGAGTTTATAATTTTGTTTTGAACTTCTTCGCAAATTTCGGTTCAATTTCGGGACTACAGAATACTGTATTTAATGGGATAAGGCAAGGCGAAGTCCTGAGCCCATACTTATTTGCTGTTTACCTGGGTGAACTCTCAATCCAGCTGGACTCAGTCAGGGTGGGATGCACTGTGGGACATCTGGTTTTGAATAATCTAATATTTGCTGATGATATATGTGTGTTCAGCCCCAGTATTAGTGGGCTGCAATGTCTTCGGAACATTCGTGGTGACTGTGTTGCTGAACACGAAATCACTTTTAATTGCAACAAAACAACTGGTGTTGCTTTTTGCCCAAAAAAGTACAAACAACCTGCTCCATAAAATGTTTTTCTAAATGGTATACGTGTACAATTTTTTGACCAAGTGAAATACCTTGGTGTGTGGATAAATGCATCAAAAAAGAATGATGATGATATTCAGGGACAAGTGAAATCACTATACTGTGCGGCAAACAAACTCGGAGGCACTTTTGATCAGTGTTCTCCTGCAGTAAAAAACAGTATTTCGTGCCTATTGCATGCCAATGTATGCTTGTCAATTGTGGAGCAGATAAGCAAAGACCAGTGTGAAGCGCTTACGTGTTGCGTTTGCGTGTAACAATGCCTACCGCATTATGCATTACATTCCCAGAAATGTAAGTCTTTGCCCACACCAGGTTAGCCGTTGTATTAGGACTTTGATGCCCTGCTGAGAAACAATTTGTATCGACTTTTTGTACGAGGTGCATCTTCATCCAACTTTTTTATTCGTTCTCTTCAAATGTCTGATGCCTTTTACAAATTTTCATTTTTCCTCAATTATTCAACGCTCCTGTATGATGGAGACCAAATGCAGCAGTTGCAGGTGAATTGTTTCGGTTTTCGCGTCTCATCAGTATTGCTTTTTCGTAGTAAAAAATATGTGGGCAATGAGTATACACCAAGCATACAAAAAGTAAGAAATGCTGTTAAAGTGTTTTTGCTCCTCTCAATGTTGGTCATGTGCAAATATCGATTCTGCAATGCGCTATACTGTACGACTAACCATTTTTGCGCTCTTGTTAATGACAATACAGTTGTGGTGATGATAAAGTGTTTTGTCCCTCCCCAATGCTGGTCATGTGCAAAACCGAATCTGTAATGCGCTACTGTGTGGCTAACCATTTTTTTGTGCTCTTGTATCTATGATCGCTTCTGTATGGACCACGAGTCGACAATAAATCACTACTATTATTATATTATTAAAAGTTTAGTTCAGTAGAGTTTCTCAAATCCTTCGAGATAGTACATTTTCTTTTTAAATGTTGAGCATTGACTACGACCAATGAAACAAATCTGTTCTTTAATGTATCATACAATCAAAGTTATGGAATTGGTGTGACTTTCATTAATCCAGTCCCTTTTCTTGACTCATCATTGTTACATGTACAGTAATAATACCTTTACCTCTAAAACTTTACCAAAGTTCATCATTATTTATATGTGTAGCTTAAGCTTAGCGCTAATGAGTCGCTTATTTTGCACACCTGTTAATCCTCTGGTTTGAAATCTTACATGCTATTAAAGAGCTTCCCATGCCTTGCTGCTAATACTAGCAGTGATTTCTTTGAAGTCTTTGCAGTGTCATTTGTTAGGGTGGTCTGAGCCAAAGGTAGAGCAGAAGTTAATTTCAATTATTTTCCAAACTATTTATTTATCTTTGAATCTTTGAGTTGGATTACATATAGGCCTAGCCCAGGGGTCGGCAACCTTTCAAAAGAGCCATTCTGCTTCATCTTCCAGAATATAGGATAGGTAAGGAGCCACAAAACATTGACACCATTTCATTTTTCATGCGACTTCATAGGGACATAGGCTAAAACAATTCAAAGTTTCATCAAATCCAGAGAACGATCCGCATGCGGCTCCAGAGCCACAGGTTGCCCACTCCCGACCTAGCCTAATAACAGTGATAGCATTTTTGATTTAAACAAAATTTAATTTTCTAATTTGGAATGGATTTTGAAATAAAATTGCTGGATCGGATTTGGATATAAAAAATATAAATCCGTTCATCTCTCCGAAAGACCAAAACTAAAACTATGAGGCAGATTGCCATGATATTGTAAGCACCACATTAAACCACGATAATGTGTCCAATGTACTGTGCGTTGCTGGGCACTCTGTGAAAAGCACACTCAACTCTACCTCAGTGTTAGGTGGAACACCTGATCTTGAAAACCTAGCATAACGGCACTGCGTTAGGAGACACAGTCAAAGCAGAAAAATTGCGACCATGATTATCATACGTCACTGAAGCAAAATAGCCCATTTCTTTGTGTGCAAATTAACTGAGTTTGTCAATGAGATGTTTGGAGATTTGGTAAAAACGACTCTGACTCGAGTCGGACCATTCAGTGAAAAACGTGACTCGAGTCTTCTCAGCATCATTTCTCACCGTGACTCGAGTCACACTATCACTGGTGCTCACCCCATCCTTCGTGTATATATGCGCGCTTTTCATCTTCCGTGTGTTTTCCTTTGATATTGTGCTTTGTTACAAACTTGTGTCTGATGTGGTGCTCAATTTATTGCATTTTGGCACTTCATTCTACCGTTTCGCTTGAAACATCATCACTTTTGCACCGATTCATACTAACCATAGGTCTGGCTGGGTAGTTGACTAATAAGTCTTTCTTCAAACATTTGTGTCTTAAATATGTAGTCCACAACGATAGAATTCCCAAGTCGTCGTTTATTCTTCTCATTTTATTTTTTTTTAACAGGCATTACTTTTCTTGTTTTTAGTGTTTTGTTTGCATTTCTAATTATGTTGTGGTCTGAGTCACAAAACTCCATGAATAATCCGAACCTAACGCATATGACAGTTTGCTGGATGATCCCGCTTTTTGGAGTAGCCAAAAACGCAGTGGTTTTGTTCAAAGATCTGTGGAGCAAGAACCAAACACGTTAGAAAAGATAGTTCTACAACAAGTGTCGGCCATGACCCCAAATTTGAAAAGCTATAGACAAATTTTTGCGTTCTTTCCAACAGGGGCGGATTAAGGTTGTATGGGCCCCTGGCTGAAACTTAGAAAGGGCCCCTTTCTATCCATATATGAAAACTGAATGAACGAATTGAAGTAATTGTATTATTGAAACAAATGAAGCTTGAGCAAAAAAACGAATCATTAACTAGTATCAATCACGGTATGAACGAAACTCATGGATTTAGCAAACAATATAATGTATGTATAAATGAAATAATAAGCTTTCATCTTAGAGTGGTGTTTGGTTACGTTACATTGATTTTTGCGAGCTTTTTTAAAAGCAAAGTCGCTGATCAAATCACTGAAGTTTAGTAACCAGTGGCGTGCAGAGGTCTGGTGATGTGCGGGACGACTGCTTTTTATTGTATGCCCCCTACCAAATTCTAGTATTGAGCAGCAAGGTATGGTGGTCATTGTTACTGGATATACGTTGTTTTCAACGTCATAATATGACGTCATATTTGCGTTTGCAAACCAGCGTTTTGGAGAAGTTTGTTGACGCAATCTGCATATTATTCTACACGCACTCTCCTTAGTCGTTGTTGTACAATGTATTACTGGAATGAACATAAATTATCAGCGCTTCAAGTTAAGAGACCGGAGAAAAACACAGCAATCAACACTACCACGGAGCAGTTTATACAGTAACTGCAAAAATATCCGGCAACGCGTTAAAAGATGGGAGTAGAACCTAGTGCTACGTCAGTGCGGTTCACATCTGCAAAGCTGTAAGTCTGCGCGAATGTCTCGTCGAATGTGAGTTGAGCAAAGAAGGCATGCGGCTGGGATGGCGGACACCCAGGGATGACAGTTTGAAACTTGCTAAACTACACTAGAATTTAGAATGCGCATAAACTACGTAAGAAAATTTTCATATTTTGTTATGTGACTGTTAGCATATATGTACAACTACTGGGTGGACAGAACAGATACGGGCTTGTATCCTTGATCGCACGATCAGGAAAAAGCCAGTCACTGTCAGTTAGATTGGATGTGTGCCGCACACCTAGAGTATAAGTCCCTGGTATTGAAGAATGTGAAAATTACTGGCATTTGAATACGTAAAAACCACTGTAGTGTTGACAAAAAACAAGTTCCGAAAAATTAAACTCATGCACCATGTGTAAGCAGCTTTACAATAGGAAAAATGTTCACTTACAGCCTTTTAATTTTTGTAATTTCAGTCTTTTGATCACCCTCTGCCTTGGATGCCTAGGGACGTCGCCCCGTTCGCCCTTCTCTCTGCAAGCCATTGCTAGTGTCTCTACAATATCATTTTCAATGCTCATCAGGGAAAGAAAACTGAGCCGCTGTTGATCCATGCAGCTTCGAACCTCATATTTTATGCTTTTTAGTTTTGAAAAAGATCACTCCTCACTGCAGTTTAATATTGCCATGGACAGATAAATGCGAACTGCGATGTGAACGTTTGGAAAGCTAATACATGAAACCTTCAGGAATATAAGTGTGATTAAAGCCACTAACGCGACCACCCCGGCGCCGCTAAAACGACCAACTGAGTGCCATCCAGTGGGTGGTCGTGCTAACGGAGTTCCACTGCATTCATATATCCAAATGACATTTTTTGGTAAATAAAATTTTCTTTAAAAATTATTTTCAGAAATATCAGCTTTCCATGTCAGATTCCAGACCAAAATACACTAACTTAACCGTAAAGCTAACCTAACCAAAATTGAACCTAACCTTACCTCCCATAATAGCCTAGTTTGGCATGTCCTGGATTTATATGGTAAAAATAATATTTGTACTCATTGTGATTTAGTATTTCATTCTTTCTGTTCACTATCAAGGACAAAGCAGTAAAACTATTAGTAAGAACAAGAGCATGCACTCACTTATCGATGGCTGCTGTAAAACTCGCTTTCACTTACTATGTATAGTTCTACGTTCACTCATAAGACATAACACTGCTGAATTGTGNTTATTTTTCTATTGCACTTAGAATATAAAATGGCACTCAACAAAATAACTAAAAGCACATCTTACGACGTACTAAANTCGAATGAGTCACTGAGTTCAGGTGAGCAAGCTTAGAGTTCAGGGGCGTAACGAGGGGAGGACAAGGGGAGCACAATTCCCCGGGCGCCAATTCACTATGGGGGCGCTGAATCACTGCAGGGACGCCGAATTACTGCTGGAGGCGCCGAAAGGTCCCAACAGTGTTACAAATACTTTCTTCAATACAATAAATTTGCCTTCGAAAGAACTCAGATGTGAGCATAGGGGCGCCAAACTTCGACCATGGGGGCGCCGGTTCGACCAGGGGGGCACCGAATTTGTTTTTTGCCCCGGGCGCCATCTAACCTCGTTACGCCCCTGTTAAAGTTACTTGGGCGAAATATAAACAGAACTAAGACGTGCTTGATGCGGTTTAATTCTTGTTATCAGCTAACGTTTTACGTAACTTGATATCTGCCACCTTTCTGTTTATCACTGGGTTTATTCTGTTTCAAGTCAGTCATCGAGAATAGTACCAAATAATGGCGCTTCACATAAAAGTAACATGTGTTAAAATGTCCAAACTTGCATCTTGGAAGTAAATAGTACCAGAATTGGAGTTGAAGTACCACCTCTGGAAGTCCTGCCTAATAACACTATGATTTATTATCCTCTGCTAAAATCTACCTACTTTCACCATTGTTAAGAGTCCTGACACCACCTAACAAGTTCCCAACTTCCTTCGGGGCTGTCTGCATGGCAGATACGCGCATCCGAAACAGACATAAGACAAGCGGGTGGAATACCTTACCTTTTTAGACCTAGGAGTACTAACTTGCTTGTGAGTGTCGGCCAGACCACACGCCACAGAATCAACTACTTTTACGTCAACGAAGCATTTTCAACGAGTGAGCACAGAGCGCCTACTTCTCAATCCCGATTGGCGATGGTATCTTTTACAGTTTACTGTATTGTGTATTGTTCACACATTACACTTTTTTACCGACTTAGAAATTGGGTGCCCACTGAATGGTGGGGGCCCCTGGCTGTAGCCCAGTCAGCACCCCCCTTAATCCGCCACTGCTTTCCAATGACATCCAAAACTCGCTATCGTCAAAGGTTTCGCCGTAAAAATCGAAAAATCGCATTTTTTCGAATTTTGAAAAATGCAACTTTTTGCCCAAAAATTTTTTCCTCAACGCCAAAGATGAATGCCTTTTTTGGTTTTAGTGGTTAGTTGTAGTCCCTACAAAGTGTTGAAGACAAAAAAAACGCTTGGAAAAAGCTTACAGGTAAGCGTGAGGTCGATTTCTTGAAGAAGATCAAATTGCCGAAAATCACTTGCGAAACACAAAAAAGTTGCATTTTTCTCAATATTTTTAGATGCAAATATATATTTTTTGAATTTATCGGAAAGGTTGTTCGAAAGCCCATCCTGCAATGTCGTACAGTACTTGTCGACGTATCTTCAGTGCGTGGACGTCGGAACGGGGGAAAGGGGCCTTGGCCCCCTGGATTTTGAAATTAGTAGCAAAAAAAGGTTGTTTTCTTAGTTTTGAGTGGGAAAAAACAAATTTCACTACTTTTGGCCCCGTCTGGAAAAATCCCCTAGTGCCCCCCTGGAAAAAAATCTTCCGACGCCCATGCTGCAGCGGTTCTCGAGTTACCGCGAAAAACCCGCCGAAACGTCAAGGCTGCTCATGCGGTTCTTGAAGGGGCTGAAGTTGAAATCATGATGGTGTTTGAACAACTGCATTTGATGTAATGTAACTATTCATTGACCCCCTGCTTTTTGTACTATGTAGGCTAAATGTGTCTCGATACGTTGGTCTCATTCTTGTAATTGCTGCTGGAAAACGTTGGTAGACCTATTCATTTAACATTTTCACTCCTCAGAAAATTACTTAAGGGGATATTTACAGTTGTATTACGTTTGTGAAAAGATGGTGGTCTATAACCGTGTTCATCTGAATAGATGGAAATGAACTACTAAATACTTCAGATAAAATATCTTCCGCTGTCAATCTACTAGCCTAAATCACAGTAAACTCCAGACATAGGCGCAGTGTATCTCCAGTTTATATTTCTATGTACACAATTGGTCCTGAAAATAATAAAAAATCTGGAGCGGATCCACATTTCCGAAGGTTGCAAAGCTACCTTCACCAGGGTAAGGCTTCAAGAGTTCGCGAGCGTAGTACAGTGTAAGAAGAATACAATTACAGAGAGCAGTAATTGGTGTTAAAAAATGCAGCAGGGGAAAAAGCACAAGACGCTAAATCCGACTGAAGAGAAAAGAGAATGGCATTGGTTAACGTCATTAAATGAGAAGAGCAAACAAATTATCGTTTTGTTGAAAACAAAAGTTCGTCAATGTCAGAAAAAATAAAACCTATTTTCATTTACAACACGAGTAGTTCTGGCTGTTTGCGTAAAATATTTCTGCTAAGTAACAGGTATGGAAGTTTGGTGCACTTTGGTGCTTTCCAGCTCCATGTTATGTTCATATTCAAAAGCATGGTACTGTACGTTAATGAGCTTTTTTCAATTTGTTTTTTCGATGTCTGCCTTGTGTACATTTCTAGTTGCATAGAGGCTTTTTCTCAGATCCGTAACAAGGGGGGTGCGCTCCACCCTGAAAAATTTTTCTCAACCCCTGGAAAAATGTGTTGGACGTAGATTGAAACAATTGGACATATAGTTAAAAAAATTGGGGCCCTCTCGGAAACTCTTCGCCCTCCCTGGTGTCCCAAGCTGGTTACGGGCCTGCTTCCTCTGCTTTTATCAACTTGCTTTTGTTGTTGTGCTTACGAAGGTAAAGTACGTAACGCCCAGTAGTATTTTTTGTAACTTCAGCTCGTCCACTAAACTTTGTTTCCTAATACCTTGGTGGTGGGGACAAGTTCTGCGGTTAGGGGTGATTTTGATCACTGCTTTATAAGGATATCACAACGAATTCCGTATCGTGTGCGAAAGAATCCTAAACTTCATAATTCCTGTTAAAAAACGACTGCCTTAGGTTTGCCTGTTGTCCAGGAAAAGTGATAGCAAAACGAGATTTCTCTGGCCTTGATAGTGGTAAAATTTACAAAAGTAGAAGTTATTTTAATTGCTGCACAATAAAACAGAAAAAATCTGGTTTCCTAAAGTTTCCAAAAATGACAGTGTCTCATTATTGGCTTGTATCCCCCTATCGTAAAAGAGACACATTTGTAAAATACAATGACCTTAAAATCTTTTAACGTTTGAACAGAAACTTAAATTCAAGTCCTGCAATTAGAAAGATTAGTTGTAAAATTTCATTCAGGATATCGTGATCAAAGAGCATGTTTGCAGTCTAATCTAATCACAAAAACAAGGTGTAGCAGCGAGAGGAGTAATTAGCTGAACCTCACTTTTGGGGGATTTGGCATAAGCTTTTGCTTGAGCACGAACAAGCCGGGACTGTATTTGGAACTGTTCCTAAATCCGCTGGCAAAATTATTAGGTTATCAAAATGTTTTATCGAAACGTTTGTTTGAACATTTGATGAAGACGTTTCTGTGCAAATCTTTGACTACATTTTAAGAATATGCCTTGCCCGCCCTTAGTAAAATGCCCTTTGGTATATACACCGCTCTTGTACTATAAGGAATTGTAGAAAACAATGTTCTTTTGTTTTATACGAATTTGCTTGGAGTTCTAAAGTAAGCGGTTACGCGCAGTGGCGTCGTACCTATATGGTGGTCCGAATCCTCAAATTTTTAAAAGTAATTATTTTTTGACGTTTATGTTCACTTCGTTTTTGGAGTAAATTACAGCAAGCAAATTTAAATTTTTGTTAACATACACGCCGCTCGATCCTCTCCAAAGTTTGTGCTACCCCTGCGCCCTTTTTACTCGCATGACGCGGACAAGTTAACTCTAGTCAAGATCAGGAAACACGTCAACAGGTACACTGTTTGTTATTCTCGACCAATGAAATCGTTTGTCGAGCTTGGTAACTTTACCATCTATCTGCAGTTTATGTCTAACCATCGCTCCGTTTTCTGGTCGACCAGCATAGGCAATGTCGTAGTCGAACTCGTTTCTTGTCGGAAAGTTATGATAAACCATTCCGATGGGTGTGAACCTCTCAGATGCGTCTACATGCTTTGTCTGCATGAGCTCGTAAGCCATTCTGCATACCTGAAGTGAAAAGTTGTGTAGTTGTCCTTGATAGTAGTTACATTTTGCAATATTTATATCTTTAGAAATATCGGACGCGATAGAAAAAAGCAACTGTTGAGTTTGGGTCCTTGTACGCTAGAAATACCACCGAGACACGGAAACTCGTTTAATTATTTCTTTAAATAGTTATTTGAATCATGTTTATCTTTTACTTTGAAGTTGATCACTCATTCAAGAAAAAAATGTTTCATGACAGCAAAGTTACCTTTCTTACGAGCTACTGGTTTTATAGAAAAGAGCGTCGCTTTGTTATGCTTAGCACCCGTTATTACTCATATTAAACCCAAAATCCATACATTTTCATTTAATCTGTAAAATACGCAATCACAATAAGATTTAAAAAACATGGAAAATCACTAAGAAAAATAGTTTTGGGAGAAAAGCAGAAGTCTTGTAAATTTGTTATCGTTACTTTTGCAAGAAAGTAAAAAACAGCTCAGATAGGAAACGTATTCAACGAAGAAATAAGGTAAAAGTTATTGATAAGGCAAGATTAATTACTGTGACATCATGAAGGAGCACAGCGGACGGTGACCTCTTCATAGTATTAACAAGTTTGCAAATTGAACCATGAAATATATAAATACGTGCTGAGCTCTACATGGGGTCTGGGGAAGCTTTTCCCACCTTTGCAAGATTTGTCAAAATCAAGAAATGTGTTTTTCAGGGCAAAAGAAAACATTCAGGGCAGACTAAAAGCGACAGTTGCCAGTTCAGACGAGAATATTTGGATATAATGGTGCATCGAGAACAGCAAGTCTCTGACGTTGTTAGCCACATAGTGGTTCACAAATAGTGGGAGCGTTTTGCTTGTTCTTCGCTTTGTTTCGTGAGGGAATAGCCGCGGAAATTTAGTAAAATTTCAGACGATGTACACCCGCTTGGCCCAAAAAATATAAGTCACAGCTGGTGTCATAAATCAGGGAGTGACAAATTTTTCAGTGCAAACGGCTGCTCCTGGCCCTCCCTGAAAAAGCTTTCTCGCACACGTCAGTAAAAAATGTCCGATGCAAAGCAAGCTCAGAAAATGATCGTGTTGCCAGAGTTTTTTTAAGGAAAATGTTGGGTACCTGGTGTGGATCTGACAGGGACCCGAAAAATATTGATTGCAGTATCCGTTCAGATATCTCCCTTGATAATTTTCTCCGATTCTAGGGACCCGATTTGCAATTTTAAAACACCTTAAAAAATCCTGGTGTTGCTGATGCAAGTATGTTCACACTTACGTTCGAATTTCCATCGCAAACAAGATGGTCGCATTTCGATAGTAAATGTATATCGACCAACAAACCAAGAAGGCTGTCTTTTTCAATTCTGTTCATTTTTTCTTCCGCTAGTATGGTTGCTTCGAAGTTGTTCAGGAATTCGTAATCTGGATAACTACAAAATAATATAGTAGAATAAATGTCGCTGTTACATGGATTCACTTCATTTTCGTTGCACCAGAAAAAAGAAGTGTAACAAAAAGATTTTTTGGAATCGCAGAAAAAGCAATAATAACGCATTACAAAAAAGAAACACACGTGAACGCTCTTTAGTTGCTGCATCAACGAAAGTTTGATTCAGGCTGCCTTATTTTGTTCTGCGATTTGAAAAATTCCATTAGTCTCAGCACTATCAATCACTTAATCATTTATTTCAATAAGATGTGGAAAGTTTGTTTTACAGCTATGAGAAACTTTGTGGACAAACCTAACATATGTAACTTACTCTTTAACAACGGAAAACTCTTTACAAATCTTATTCATTAATTTTTACAGTAGCGCTGAGGACGATGGACAAGAGGTGGAACTCCTTGCCTTCTTTTTCAAATTCATGTGCTGAGTGTTGCTCAAGATGGCCCCAATAAGTCCCAAGAAGTTTCTAGATTTATTTTCGAGTTTGTTGTATCAACTCAAAAGCGAATGGCCCGAACATTGGATAAGAGATCTGCCATTGAAGGAAAAGCACGAGCATGGCTATACTGTGGGTTAAATGTCTCGTGTTTTCCCATATAGAAACCATGCTGGTGGCAATGACTGAAAATTCAAGTTGTTACCTATCTGTCAGGCCCTTTACAACAGTAGTGTCTTCGGTGGCTACGAAGACTTTGCGTTTCGGAAACTTTGATACTCCAACATCTTGTATACTCTGTTGAAAAACGTCGTACCAAGCTGCAACAACTCTCATATACTCATCATCTTCATGCTTGTGCCGCTCTTGCTTGTCTGTTCGGCGAACGTGAACGCTGTAGAAAGCAAGTTTTTTTCAGATTGGGTAAATAAACGATGCAGATTTTTTACTATTTCTGTTCTCTTCTTTTGATTCCGCAAAATCTGTTTTTAATCAACAAAGTATTTCACGTTTTTTTCACTGGGTACTTATTTGCTAATTAAAACCTGATCTTTCAACATAATTATATAGCAGTTTTCCCCAAGGATCAAAATTTTTAAAAACCCTGCCGGGAGTCATTTTATTTTTTCTTCATTTTTATTAGTATGACCAAATACGGTATTTTTACCTGAGCTGGATGAACGTTGCAGTTTACCAATAAAGCTATTTTAACTCATGGTAATTCAGTTCATATTTGCTTAAACATCTTCGCAGGTTGTAAAAGTGCGGTAAACCGCAAAATTGCATTTACAGTCCTGTTGAAGTTTCGAATTGAGCTATGACTGTGTTTATAGTGATCGGGAAAAACTTGTGAGGCAATCTTAGTGGGTGAATTTGCTGCCTATAGTTTTTGTGAACTGTACTGTTTCAGCAACAGAAGGTTGCTAATGAAAATAAAAAACATACCCAACGATTGGAGATTCAAAACCAAGCTTTTCTTCCACTTTTTTTATTTTTTCAACGAGTCCGTCGACTGGGCGCAGAATATATTTGATCAACTGCCCTTGCCACCATGCTACGGGCAGACCGTGAAATGACTGAATTTGTGAAGCAATATCTCGTGGTAAGGCGTCACCAGGAAATGGGAATTCAGGTTTCAAAGTGTGCTTCATGTCGTAAACAATCGTGTTTGGTATTTGACTTTGATCTCTCTCTGTGACAATAAACACAGTGTTATATAATTTTTACGTACCTTTATGAGCGAGTTTTGGGGTTAATATTTTTGGGAGCCTTAGGTAAAGAACACCATGTAAACCGACAGACCTAAATATGGAATTTTATTATATTTAAGGTAAGAAACAATCGCTTTCCTTGTTCCGTTCGAGCCATTACATGAAATGGCTGAACTCACGATGCTTTACAAATATTTATCTTTTCATTTTATTGACTGGGTCAAAACAAAGAATCCTGTAAGAGTCTGTAGCATTTTTGAAGGAATATTTAATGTGATCCNAATCACACATGGGAGTAGTGTTTTTTAACCGCTCCACAGCGGCATTTGTAGAAATTTTCCAACGTCATATTCCTCCACAATAAGCGAGAAAAATCAGACAA
>JGI24021J15306_10008428_pt1 | contig 12685 bp, 8 predicted proteins | sample Ectturendosymbi1_FD_15306 | JGI IMG/M metagenome (IMG submission 15306) | reverse complement strand
AACCTGCCTGCTGTGAAACACACCAGGAGCTGCATAGTGACACATCGCCCATTCGCACTTTGATGCATGTAAACGTACGGTTTGTGGTCAAAAGCTGCTAAAATGTAATCTTGCTTCTCAAAATTGCGCAGTTCAACCAAATTTTTAGCTGTCCATTCTATCGATCCACACCCTAAATTCTTAGAAGGCGGAGTGCAAACATTCATTTCACTTCACCAGATTTTCCCAAAGCACTAGCTGGGCAAGGTAACGGGTTTGCTGGAGCCAGGCTTATAAAACATAGGAGTTTGGAATGCATTAAATAACACCCTACAGTCAGACGAAGAGTGGTTGCAGCTAACTGATAAGTTTGCACCGGCGTTTCGAACATCAAGCGAAAATGCGCAATTGTACAGTGATATTTAGCTTACTATTGTTGGCTTGTTTTAACTGACTTTTTTGCTGTTTTAGTTTGTGTATCGGTTTTTAATTAACTGTAAAACCTTGGTTTCCACAGCGTTCTGTGCATCAGTGAAACTCACTGACGGGTACATTGCTGTTATATTTTGCGATGTCAGTTGAACTGAACGTTGGAACAGTTACAGTGGGAGTTCTATCACCGTTGTGGTGATACCGAATGAAGAAGACCAGTGTTATAAATTAGCTCTTTTTCTTCAGTTTTATGAGCGATTGCCGAGTAAATGTGAAGTATCTACGCCGGCGAAGTTGCGTTGAAATGATTTGGTCGTGTTGGCGTGCTTGGACGATCTACACCAGCAAATGCTTGTGGTACGAACTGATGCGCTGAGTTCACTTTGCGAAGAACTTGTAAAAAGCTGCGCAACTAGTTGTGTGTTCAGGGCAACTTGGTAAACAATGAAGCATGCTTATATACGGAATGACATGACTTTTTGTTTTATTTATTTGTTTGTGCGTTTATCTTCCGTTGTTTTAAGTAAAGACAAAAGCACAACACCATATTGTTGCTGATCGACGTAACGGAAAACGGGAATCGTTAAAATCTTCCGGATCGGAGTTCGTCTCAAAAAGAACTGCCTCGTTCGGAGTTAGGTTGGTGAATGGTTCACCTCTGTCACAAGTATTTACCGTCGTAACAGCTATTAAGTGTTCGATCAGCAAGGAAACAAAGGGTTTTTGTCGCCGAGTATGAGCACGAAATTATCTGGGTATATAGTTCATGCAACGCAAGCATAGGCGAATATGTTTTATGGCATTGAGGCGGAAACTGTCAGTCCTGAAAAAATCTCATCGCGGTGATGGTTTCTGAAGCTGGCCATTGGTTAAAAAAAGTTTCAGAAACAAAATAAACATGCCATTTTAACCATTGATGAAAGTACTTTCATAGTCAGAGTTTGGCCAAAACTTCTGTCTTTCTGTATGAAAACTAAAGCGAACAACAAAATAAGAGGTCAGTTTGCAAAGTGCTGTGTTGTAAATTTACTGCAAATTTTTAGAATGTCAAGCCCTCTGCACAAACGTAAAGCCCCCTATTGAAGACTTTCTGGCGACGGTTCTGACTGGTCCTTGCACCCACCCATCAAGGCCGAGCACGAGGCTGGACAGTCGCAAGTACCATTTTTTAAATCTCCGGTATAACTCAGCAACCAGGAATAACCTATCCCATCGGCGCAACCAGCTCTTCATTTCGGTGGGGGAGCAATTATCATGAACTTTCATTCGATGACGTCATCATACTTATTCAACCGTGGTACAACTTTTTCGCAAACGGTCGCAGATATGTTCTTTTCACATTTCCGAAAATTAGAACTTATTAGTTTTAATCAGGCCCGTAACTAGGAGGGCGAAGCCCACGCTCTTGGAACAATGTGTTGGATATACAGTAGTTTAATACTATTGGACATAGTTTAAAAAATTTGGGTCCCTCCCAGAAAACTCTTCGCCCCCTCTTGTGTCCCAAGCTGGTTACAGGCCTGCTTTAAATCAAGATGCAGACCGAACGATCAGGATAGAGTAAGTCATGGCTTTGGTGTGGCAGATGTATAGGCTACTAGTAAACTTGCCAAACTTTTCGTTTTGTTTCAGCATTTCCATCAAATCGTTCATCAAGATTTTTGAAACTTCAGTTGAATATATTTCCTGTGAGATAATTTCTGCAGACGCTAGTGCGAGTGGTTAAAGCTGTCAGATACAAGAGACTATTTTCAGGATATATTTATTCAATGATGCTGTTGTTTTAATTGTAGATGCGAGACTTGGCCTGCCAACTGAAATACTCTTGAAAGTAATACAGCAGGAACAGGGCCCTTGAGGAATAAAATGTGCCGGTGAGAGAGCTGTTTTGGGGCCCCTTATAAATTATAACTAATTGAGAGCTTCACTAAATTTTCAATACTATGACTAGAAAATGATATGCTTTATTCGGTATTTTACATCACAAGCATTTACCAATGTTATTGCTAAACTTCAAAAGGTCGCAGGCTGATCTCGAATAATCCACATAACACACAGTTGCTTTGCGAATTTCACAATATACATCAAATTTAACATTAATAGTAGGCTATAGTAATTCTCACTAACAAAGAAAATTTAATACTTCTTTAAACCTAATACAATAATAGGACACGAAGAATTTCGGTACTCGCTTTGTCATGGATTCTAATAGTTTTTGGGAATTTTGCTTGATTTACTGTCGCGATGCCAATTCAGGGTTGCGGAGTGCCAATGAGTCGGAAGCTTTTTGTGGAGTAGGATTCCTAACGACATTAGGGGTCGGAGTCGGATTTTTTGTCCGACTCCGGAAGTCCAATTGGATCACTTTTACATCACACTTCTAAGTTGGGAATTCCTATTGAATCGGTACAATTCCTTATGAAACTTTTGTTGAAACAGATAGTTCTTGCTGTGTACCGCGATTTCCACTGAGTGTTAGTTGCTACAAAATACTTGGCCGCCAAACTTCATTCACTTTATGTTAAGAAGCCAGAGTCAGGAACTTTGGAAAGGTCGGAATTGGAGGGGAAATTGCAAACGTCGGAGTTGGAGTCAGACATTTTACCTCCGACTCCGCAACCCTGGATGCCATACTTGAATGATGGCCTCTATTAGCTTAGTCATGGTGGTGCAATCGAATTTTTGTAACCGGGATTTTCTTATTGATAACAAATTCTCAATGGGGTTAAGATCTGGCGAGTTTCCAGACCAATCCATCACATTTAATGTTGCTTCCTGAAAGTCGTCTTCACTTTTTCAGATGGAAGACACGGGACAATATCCTACTGGAATTTTCCTCCACCATCAGGAAATGCCTTTCTCATATCTGGAATGGCTTTTCTTTCATTTACATCAATGTATTTGTATAAATTCATCATACCCTCAACTGGCATAAGTGAAGCTACGATTGAAAAGTTGAAACTGCCCCAGAACATCTTTTTGGGTTCCTTCACTAGCTCATTGCAATGGGCAGGACTTAATTGCTCACGACTCCTGATCCTAATAAATCTGCTATGTTTCCCTGGAACAAAAAATGATTTTCATCTCAAAACAGCACTTTTTCCGGTTTTCTACAGTCCAATATTTAGGCTATTTTTTGCACATTTTTAGCTTTTCTACCAGCCTCCAGAATTTTTTATTTGGTTCGGGGACAATTTTGAGAAGGCCACGTTTGGCGGAGGGCCGCACCCCCTAAAGGAAACAGAAGCAAGTCTCAGTTTTGAAAGCGAACCTAAGCAGTCAGCACTAACATCTGTTGTTAGAAGTTCGAGGAAATTCGAGATATGAAGATGTTTTCTGAATGCTTCCGTGGGCCACTATAAACGCTGTGGCGGACCACCGCTATTTGCCCACCCCTGCTATAACATTATTGAACTGATTAAAGTCCTATGTAATGTCATAAAAATATTTTTCGATCATTCCGTTATGTCACGCATTACATAGTGCGTTGGGCTAACAAGGAAACAGCAGCAATTGGGATAATCCCAACCACACATCAAAAGAAATGGCAATTATCAACTAAAACCACAACTTTAGCTAATTAATTTGCACAAGATTGTATGAATAAAGTTAGAGCAATAAAAACTTTGTGCATAATTGCCCATTTCCATTTTGAACATTGAGGTTCACAGGTAGACTCTTGTGGGCCCTGGAGCGGCGCGTCGGCTGCACCCTCCTCTAGTGGGGCCTGAGCAGGAATGCAACTTTAACATTATTACGAATGGTTGGGCCAGGCTCGCCATCAGATGTGGGTGGGCCTAACCACTTCTGCTAGGACTACCTAAACAACTCCAATATAACTTTGAGGCTCTTGTGAATTTCGATTTCCCTTGCAACGTTAGAGCTTGGCTGTAAAACTCCACCAACGGTTAAGCACTGAACATAAAAGCAAAAATGCTTAAATAGTAGCCTACAGTAACCCCAGGCAAACGTAAAGCTAACACAATATGAACATATGAGTAGGCCATGCTGTTTCTGCCACCAGGCATAGTCTACTGGGTGGAAACTTTGCTCCACTGGTGTGATAACAATGTAGTATATGTCGTTGACGTTTCAAGAGTGTATGCAAACTCTTCCTCAGAAGATGGCAAGAAACAAAACCAAAGCGTACACACACTGCATTCAGGGTCGTCGCCAGCGGGGGGGCCAGTGGTGCCCGGCCCCCCCGTTTGAAATCGGTGTCCCCCCGTTTCACGCTTGGCCCACCGGTTGCTGCATACATCCAACACTGTATTTTAAAAATGTGGCCCCCCCTTCTGGTTTTTGGCCTCTCCTGTTTTTTGGCCCCCCGCTGCTACATCCTGGCCACGGGCCTGACTGCACTTCTGAAAATTTTCAGAGTGGTATACGAAAATAAGTATAAAAATAGGCTACCAACATTTTAAACGATCTCCCAATTTCAGCATATTTGTGGTTAAATACCAGTCATTTACGAAATTTTCGATCAGATGGCCTGTCTCAAAATATATCTTGTAAGAGATTATTAACCAGTAAGACAAATAAAAATTTAAGTAACTTTTCTTAAAATTGATTAGAATGCAAAATTTNAACTTTATTATATGACAGTTTCTGCAAATGTCAAAATTGCTATGCAATGTTTTGAAAATTTCGGTGAGGGGNATTTGACCCCCCTGGTTGCGCGCCTGACCTATCCTACCAGTTTTGGCGGCGCGTGCTCAACCAACTGTATCATTTAGCCGGTGCCTTTACAGTTTTCATTGCATGAACTGGTAAGGGTCAATTTTATAATAGATCGCGAAAAAAGGTGGGCACCCGAGCATTTTTTGCATGAAGCAAAGCCTTCCCTAGATTGATGTGAAAATATAGTAGCAGATGTCGCAAAGTTCGTCAAAAAATGTGAGAGGAAAGCGAGTGTAACACCATCTTCAATACAACGCGCAATTCTCAACGTAAGCTGAAGCTTATTTCAACCATGGCGCACATACATCCCGAAATGAATGACGTTGTTATGAACGCTTCGCATTGTGACGTTCCTGTATCGCGAAGCTGTTGCCACAAATAGAAGACAAATTATGGAAAATAATAAATACGGACGCGCGGTTGGGGACGTTAAGCTCTGGTTTCTCTTCACACGCATAAATCTATCGCCTTTTACTAAAGATTTCCGTGGAGAGGAGCATTCAATGAGTCTCATTGAATTTTTTTCCGAGGTTTGCTGACAATCACAAACAAAACAAACTCCTGCATTTAGTGGTACACACAAGATCGTGACGTAATTTGAAATATATTCTTTTCAAATGTTTGCAAATAGTATTTTTGACAAGAATAAAGCCCGAGTCAAATGGCCTTGTCGCGGCACTATCCAGTGTTCCATGCTATCGTAAACAAACCACCTGTACATGTAGCTTACACTATTACTTTTACCGAACAACCCAGTTTTCACTCTTTGGATAACTGTGAAAATAAATGGTATCGCCAACTTGACACAAATTAATATTCAAACCATGATCCTTCCCCATGTGAAATGATTTTTGCTATCTTTGGCGCTGTTCGTTGACGTATTTCGACCTTTTTCACCACTAGCGTGCTGGTAATGTTGTTAACATTTCCTATTAAAAATTTACCGATAGATTCCTTACTTTTCTCACATGTGGAGAGTAGTTAAAGTATTTGAAGCATAGAGCCCCTTCGACAATATTATAAATGTTTCCACAAGGATAGAAAAAAATGGTTGAAACTTTTGTGTTAAGTGTTCAGACAACTTACTGTGCAATTCATGTTGAAAGTCTTTGTGAAAATATAAACGTTCACCCATAGGCGTAGTCGGGGGACCAGCAGGCCATGCCCCCCAATTTCTAGCATACGAGTATATACTTTTTTTTTTCTTTGAGAGGCGGTATCCCAAACAAAATAGTGTTATTCGCCTAAAATCAAACATTTTTCCCTCACCTCAATTTTTTGCCTCCCCCAAAAAATTTGGGTTTGGCTACGCCACTGCGTTCCCCTTAACGTTTATCAAATCCATAGCGATTGTAAATGACTGCATGGCAGTCTCACAGTAGACGTGTTTTGAAAAGACGAAACGTTGCCTCCATTCAGAACTTCAACTATTTAAAAAAAATCTTTCAAAACCACCAGAATGTTTCAAGGACGAAGGAAATGAAGTTGCCGCAAAAAATTAAAAAAACATGTTTATCGTACAAAGACAAACTCACAACCCACCAAAAGGTTTGGTGTTGTGAAAAGTTTTGTGATTAATTGTTAGAGTTCATAACGCCCGTAAGCAAAACTCAATGAATTGGTATAGGTTGTCGAATTCAGCAACCATCGACAGTCGTAATAGCCGTTACTTTACTTTCAACCCGGTTCAAACCATAACAATGATGTATTTGTAGCGTTGCTTGGGGGGATGTCGTCGGGAGATCAGCCTAGTCGTCTCCCGACTAAGCCAGTGCTATTGCTTTCTACGTTTGATAAAATGATATTCTAACTGAAGCATAAAAATGAAAAGAATGTGCGTGAATCATATAGTCCCAAGATAAAAGTCTTTGCTCAACTGTTGTAAAACTTTGAAAACGACACCTACGTTTCAGCCAACTAACAGTAGGCTTTCATCAGTGCGAATGGCGACTCGATCAGGAGAGCAGTAAAATTCACTGAACGTGCGTGATTGGATGACGTAGTGATGACACTGCTAACTACGTTGAAAAGGCACAGTAGATAACGGAGTACAGATAATAGAGTAGAATAAAATAACAGCAGTAAAAAACAAAGTGTACGTCGAATCAAAACGAATCAAAAATATGTAATCTCGTATTAAGTCAATTAAAGCCAAACGTCGCTTTGTAGATTTTTTGAAAAAGATCTGAGCAATATCAATTAGCGTATAGTCCCATGGTTTAATCGAAACCATGCTTGCTCAACCTTTAAAAAGAGTACGTTTGTTTGTGACTGCAGTTTTCGAGTACCAGTGAGAAAAATTTTTAAAAAGAGATTCAGAGCAAATCTACTAATTGATGTTGTGTTTTGCAAAATGCAAAAATTGTACCTGTTATTTTACAAAAATGATTTTCGAGATGAAGACGTTGAATAGCAGAAAGTGCGATAATCTTGCCTGTATCCTACACCACGTGGCGTCAAAGGTGTGGCACCTTTCGAGTGAAGCTGAATTTACTGTGGTAACTATGTGTAGGATAAATGCGATGAAAAACGCGATGTCGAACTGTTATTTTGTTACAGATAGGCAATGCTGCACTGCGTGCAGAACTAGGTCGACGTTGCAGCAAAACTCGTTCAAAAATAGCGAAGAAACAAAATGATGTAATAGCAAGGTGATAAATGCATGAAGCGCCCAGATATACACGTTACTGAAAAAATATAAATGAAAGTGAGCGTGAAAAATGCACTTCGGGAAAAAATCATTTCAAACATGAAAAGAAAGTTTATGTATTCGAAGTATAAACTTTGAAATATTGTTTGTCAATTTTAAGTCTTTTCCGGTACTACTGGGGTAAAATTGCATGATGTGTCTTATAGAGAGGTTATTTGGGTACGAATATACTTTTCGGGAAAAACACTGTAGCCCCTAGATTTTTGGTCCTCTACACCTCTATGCTCGGTGTTAGGAAAAAGGCATATGTTTCTAGTATTTTAAAGCTTCATCAATTAAATTACACTTGAAATTCGCATGAAACTCCACACACCATGGCTAGTGGCCACAGTGGTCCCGTGTTGTCTGAATTTTGCGTAAGAACTTCCACACGTGACAATTTAAGAGCAGACGGTTCAAGCGACAAATGCCGTCACTCTTGTAACCTTTTTACAATCGCACGCGGTTTCTTGTAAGTCTCGTATGCGCAAGATATTGCCATTGCTCTCACGTGAGTGGAACAGTTTAGTATTCGTCAGTTTTCTCCAAATTAATATTTTCGTGCCATACGAAACTCTACGCTGCGTTTTGTGTTTTGAGGAACTTATGTTGGTTTGGGCCACGTGTTGAGTTAAAAAGCGCCCGTAGAGGTTTCAATGTCAGTTTTTTATTTCATAACCGCCCAGTGTAAGATTTTATTGTAAGTACTCGTAAACATAAAAAAGAAACAAACGACGAACTACTATCGTTCAACATAAATTCCCCATTATGTACAGTCAAATCGTTTGAGCGAGTTAAAAAGTTTTGTTGCGCGAATTTACAGTAGAAACCTGGCGCACTGTTACAGCGGGTAAGCAAGCAATGTGTTTAACAAGATCGTAGCAGTTTATTAGAGTGTATGGTAGCAGAGATGACGCGCTTCCTCGTCTTGCTGCGCTGCAGAGGTCCAGGGGCGTACAGAGGACTGATGATGCCCGGGGACTGCGGGGAGAATACTTGATTATATCCCCCTACCAAATTCTAGTATTGAGGAATGCGAGAAAACAGCTGTACGAGTTTCGTACCACGTTACGCAACAAAAGCAAGGGACTTTAACGTTGTAAACAGTGATCCCAACCTGGGGTTTTGCCCCAAGATCTGTGGTTTCCAATGCCTTTCTGGATTTTTTCCGAAGACTTGGGATTTTTAAGGTTTTACTGCGTAACGGTGACTTAAAATGGGTTATGATTGATTTTCTTTGTTATCACATTTGATGACAAGTACGACCTCTACTATACTCTTCTGCAAGTGTAGGTAGAAAGAATATGTTCACAGATAAATTGCATGAAAACCAGAACCGCTAACTCTTTGAAAGCAGAAACAGTCAAAAATAAACTATACTTGTAAGGCAGGTTATCACCAGAAAGAATCAGACATGTAATAGCTGTGATCCAAACAAAAATACTTACAAATGTTCTGCATGGTGAGCAAGAGGTGGTGAGCAAATGAGCAAGAGGTGCAAAGAAATGCTTGAAATATAAAACATGAACCGGCCACTTATTCTGGAAGTGAAAACGAGGAAGAATTCATGTCACTTGCGAGGAACGTTTTTAGGCTTACCTTTTTTTTAAGTGAAACACTCATTCTGGAAGTAAAAATGAGTAAGGATCCATTTTATTTCGTGATTAAAGTAACTTGGATGGTTGGATCCAGTAGGTGCAAACTGGTTCGTTTCATGCAATTTGGGATATAAAATTAATAATTAATTGTTTTCTGGATAATATTTGTTTTTAGATTTCATTAGCAAAGATGCATATCCGCTAGTACTGTTTGTGACTGAATGATGCTTCGATAGCAGAAAGATTCACCTGATTTTGTGTATCTTCCTAACTGAAGTTTTCTATTCAAATGTAGTTTTTTTAATGAGTGTATATAGCGTTTTTCAATAAATTTCTATCTACCTAGCCGAGTGGGGAAAACTCTATTATTGCTGTTATGCGAAGGGTCGTGAGTTCGACTCTCTCTTTAGGTGGCTCAGATGACACAGCATTGTAGCTGCAGTGTGGCGTGGTGATTCGCCACATTTAACGTTAAATTCGCAGCAGAAATAGAAGAGTCTGCCTGGTTGAGTGGGAAAACTCTGTTATTACTGTTGCGCGGAGGGTCGTCGGTTCGACTCTCTCTTTAGGTGGCTCAGTTAGGTCTACATTCTAGATCTATGTTTACGTGCTAATATCATTATGCATGCACTGGGCTATCATAATGAATGTTTTTCGAGTAGAAGCCAGTGATGTAGTCGAGACCGTAACCTTCGAGACCGAGACCTGGTTTTAAACATCGAGACAGAAACCAAGACTTCATCAAAACTCCGTGATCGAGATTTGAAATACGAGACCGAGACTCGACACTTCTAAAATTGTGCATTTTGCCGAAATTTTATTCTAAATGTCGTCATCACTTCTGAGTTGAATTTGTTTCAAATTTCCGTCATGCTTTGGTTGTTTTTTACCTGCAAATACAACAAAGAAAAAATCGTTGAATTATATACATTTTACTGAACCATTTGTTTGCAATATTCAAAATCTCGAGACCTGTAGCCTTCGAGAGCGAGACGAGACCTGTGTGGCGTGGTGATTAGGCACATATAACGTTGAATTCGTAGCTAAAACAGTAGAGTATGCCTTGTCGAGTGGGGAAGCTCTACTGCTGTTGCGCCGAGTGTCGTGGGTTCGACTCCCCGTTCAGGTGGCTCAGGGCAACGCAGCATTGTGGCTGCAATACACGAAACTGAGACCGAGACTCGCAAAAATGGGTCTCGGGTCGAGGAGTCTTGAGACTCCATCACTAGTCGAAACTCCATCACTACTAGAAGCGACTTACTCAATCCGCACAAAAAAATTAAAATGTGCTTTGTACATAAGAGGCTGCAAAAATGTTCAGCGCGCCGTAGTTTGCCCACCCTTGGACTAACACAGCTATGTGTTAACCCCAATGCAGTGGTTTCCTACGCCCGTGGACAAAGTCAGTTTGGGCACCCCCACCCACACCCAGCCTGAAGAGTGCTGTACTGACTTCATCCCCGGGCGTAGGAAACCTTAGGTAAGGAGTATCGAAAGCTGACTTAGGCCCAGCATATATTTGTTTCTATACCCGCCTGAAAACTTCATATGACTGTGACGTCACAGGACCTTTGAATCTTGGAAATCGCTAGTGGAGTTAAGAATCTAATCGTTTCGTATGTAGCTATTCCCATCTTGAAATTTCGATCACGATTGAATATTCCTGACATTCCAAAATCCGGTATCAGTACATTCCAATTGTAGCAACGAGTGAAAAAAATGCTAACACTAGGCAAAAAGTTCCCTTTTCATCTGCAAAACTCTACATGAACTTTTTATGACAAAATTTTATGGGCACAAAAATCTTCTGATAACACAGCATTGGCAAGAGTTGCACCTTGTTTTCTAAAGCACGGATTTATCAGAGTTTTTTTGAAGATCCCCAATGCAGCGAACCCGCTTGTTCCCCTCTCTTGTCAGGTCTGGTCACAATCACGGCTGGTGCGAGTTATAGGAGGTTCTGCAGTATGCACGCCCAGAGTTTTGATTTATAGTACATCATAAAAGACTGACTGAGGGCAAACTTACAAATACATAAAATAGGACAACTTATTAACTACAAATTCCTACAACCTTTAAACCTTATTAAAATAGAATCTTTTAGGATTTTGCAAATATAAAACTGCAAAATCCTAAAGGACTCCTTTGGATATAATAGGCCTACCTGAAAAGTTAACAAAAAAGTTAAAAAAACATTGCGGTGTAAATCTTTACTTGTAATTATCCAACTTAAAAGACAAAGGTGCCTTTGCTGCTGCAAATATATCAATTATTTCGTCAAAAAACTGATATATATATATAATTACAGTAAATGTGCCACATATATTAACTTAGGAAATATGTAAGACCTGTGATGCTCCGTGAGAAGTTGTACTAGGTCAGTGATGGGAACCTATTTGTTAACACGGGTCGTATGCATTGTGGTATATCGCTGGCAGACCACAAAATTAAGTAATTTTATCTTAAAAGTCTACCTTTACCTTTCAAAAAATAAGGAGATGAGAACTATGTAAAGAAGCGAGGGAGACTTCTCTTGGCTTACCCTCTTCGTGTCTGTTTTTCATGCAGTTTGGTTTTGACGTGACGTTGCGTTCTAGCTTGGATAACAAAAATTCTGATGCGGGCTTTGTTAAATGTTCACGCCAGCCCCGTCGCCACGGGGGGCTTTGGGGGGTTAAGCCTTCCTAAACAATGCTCCAATCCCCCAAAATTGAAAGATAAAATACTATAAATCAATGGAGGTTTGTCGATTTTTACAATATCAAGCCCCCCTGCACAAACGTAAATCCCCGTGTTGAAGACTTTCTGGCGACGGTTCTCGTTCACGTGGGACGCATTTGGCCTGGGTGCCGCAGGTTCCACACCTATCTATTAGATTAACAATTTTGTGACGTGAATTTCGACTATCATGTCCATGGAGATGCACAATTTATAGATCAACTTAATATACAGGCTAACACATGTAGCAGTAACTGAAAGTTCGTGATTATGAATAATAAACCCAACGCTGTTGCATGGTTACAATCAGAATCTCGCAAAAGTATTCAGCATTTATTTAAATATCACACAAATTAAAGTAATCATAACTACCTCCAGAACCACATCAAATCCATTTCAACACGAAATTTGTCAAACCATCAAAGATCAAACATATTCCTAAACATAAGATCTGTTGTCGTAAGAACATACTGAAAATTTCATCGCTGTGCTGACAGAGCCGGATTAAAGGGTAGGGGGGCCTGGGGCAATTTTTAGTGGAGGGCCCCTATGACGTAATTCATGACGTCATCGTTTGTAAAAGTTATGT